>Ga0315268_10000044_pt1 | contig 129763 bp, 114 predicted proteins | sample C1_top_MG_FD_204535 | JGI IMG/M metagenome (GOLD analysis project Ga0315268, IMG submission 204535) | Sediment microbial communities from Yellowstone Lake, YNP, Wyoming, USA - C1_top | ecosystem: Environmental > Aquatic > Freshwater > Lake > Sediment | place: USA: Wyoming | collected 2017-08-01
GCCGGTCCAAAGCTTCTCGGATCGCACGGTATCGGCGTGCATTGTCGCTCATGGTCTCTCCTCGAGTTGGGATTCGCTACGGAGTATACCATGAGTCAACTCCTAGGAAAAGTGTACGGTAGTGAAATGTTAGTTGGAAGTCAGGCAAAGCCTGGCGGGTATGCGCGCTGCTTTGCTTGAACTGGGCCAGGCTCAGGCTGTTAGCGCCAGGGTGATGCACGTAGTCCGCTCTGAGGCACGCATCAAGAGCAGCCCAATCTCCTTGGTTCCAGATTTCGTAAAAGCGCGCCACAATGGCTTTGTTGTCCGCGCAAGACATATCAGTCTCCAGCCAGGGCCCTGGCAAAGTCTGCTGGCCGGCTGCGCCGGAGCGGATTGCTGTCAGCAGATTCGGGTAGCAGATTAAGCAGATTCACCTCCAGTGGGCCAATCTGCTGAATCTGCTACTGAAATCTGCTGTCAGCTCTCACCCTACCCCACCCAGCCAGCCACTGCGCAGAAATTAGAGACTCGCCATGACTCCAAAAGTGACTTTGACAGGGCCCCTGGTCTCCAGCCTTCATTCGTTTATCCGTGTTTATCCGTTGCCACCGCTTGCCCCCGCAGTCACTCCTCAATCCCCGCCAGCCGCCGCGCCAGGCGCATCTTCGCCTCCAGATCGGCCAGGCGCCCCAGCATGATCCTTTGCGCTTGCGGCGACCCGGCACCATGCAGGGACTCCGTCAGATACGCCGCCGCCCCTGGCCCCAGGGTGAGATTCTCCATCAGCCGCAGCATCCGGCAACGCTCCTCTGTCGTATAGCGCTCCACGCTACGCAGGTACTTTTCCAGATAAGGCCCCACTTCCGGATGGGCCAGGTCCTTCTCCGAGGGCAGGGTAACCAGCAGACCGCCGGCAATATCCTGCGCCAGGCGCGCTATCTCATAAGGGAAACGCGTCACGTTGAGCTTGCACACATTGGCCAGCAACAGGTTGATCAGATAGGTGCCGGAAGCCGTCGCCTGGCCCTCCGCTGAGCAGGCGATGCCGCAGGCGTACATCGTCTCGTTGAGGTGGATCATCTCCACGATCTTGTCCTTGATGTGCGAGGCTTTGTCCGTGCCCTGGTACTGCGCCAGTGCCTGCGCCGCCCCGATCAGCACGTCACCCACGCCTGTCTTGCAGCCGCCATAGCTCTGGCGATGATAGCCGGCAAAACGCTCGACGAGCAGCCCGCTGAAGGCGTATTCGCCGGCCATGAAAACCCGCTCCCAGGGGACGAACACATCGTCCAGGACGATTACCGCCTCGTGCCCGCCGAATTCGCGGTTGCCCATGTCGAGCTGACCGCCTTCCAGCTTGCGCGTGTCCGATGGCTGCCGGCCGTAGATCATGACGATGCCGGGGGCGTCCGCCGGGACGGCAAAGGCGACGGCATAGTCCTGGTCATCTGCCGAGAGCGTCTGTGTGGGCATGACGATGATCTCGTGCGCGTTCAGCGCCCCGGTTTGGTGGAGCTTGGCGCCGCGCACCACAATGCCATCGAGCCTCTTCTCCACGATGTGCACGAACAGGTCCGGGTCAGCCTGCTGCGAGGGACTCAGGCGGCGGTCGCCTTTGGCGTCGGTCATGGCGCCATCCACCACCAGGTCGTGCTCCTGCACGTGCTGCATGTAGCGGCGGAATCTGGCATGATACTCCGTCCCCAGACTGCGGTCCATCTCGTAGGTCACTGAATCCAGCGCATTGAAGGCGTCCATGCCCACACAGCGCTGGAAGCAGCAACCCGTCATCTGCCCGAGCAGGCGTTGCATCTTCACTTTGGCCACCAGGTCGGCCATGCTCTGGTGCAGGTGCGTGAAGCGATTGACCGTCTGCCCCGTCAGGTTGGAGGTGGCCAGCATCAGGTCGGCGTACTCAGGCTGCTGGGCGAGCTCGTACGTCATGGCGCAGGCGTGGAGCGACGGCCGGACCAACGGATGGTCAACCGGGTTCTTGACCTCCTGGCCCATGATAAACACCCGCTTATGCATACCCCGCAGGCTGGCCACATAGTCGTCTCTGGTCATCAAGGCCATTGCCGCCTCCTGGCAACGTGCTCAGTTGTGTACTGTACCCTGTTGCTAAATCAAACTCATCATAATCCAAAGACCATGCTTTGTCAAGAGGCAAAGTTTGATTGCAGATTGAAGATTTTAGATTGCAGATTTATGTCAAACTACTTCGCCCCAAAGGTCGTACGGTGAGGCGGCGGTGAGGCGCACGGGAACGATCGTCCCTATCGCCGCCTGGCCAGTGGCCAGCACCAGGCCGTCAATCTCCGGCGCATCCCGGAACGATCGCCCCACAAGTAGTCCGTGGTCTTTGGTCCTTAGTCTTTGGTCCTTGGTCTTTAGTCCTTGGTCGTCTTTTGCCTCTCCCTCGATGAGCACCGGCAGGGTCTTACCCACCCACTCCTGATTCTTTGCCCACGAGATCCTCTGCTGCCGGGCCATCGCCCGGCGATAACGCTCCTGCCTCACCGGCGCTGGCACCGCCCCGGGGAGATCAGCGGCGGGTGTGCCTACCTCGGCGGAGTACTGGAAAACGCCCACGTGGTCAAAGCGCACCTCGGCCAGGAAGTCCAGCAGGGCCTGGAACTCCTCCTCCGTCTCACCGGGATAGCCCACGATGAAGGTCGTGCGCAGGGCAATGTCCGGCATAGCCTCGCGCAGTCTGGCCAGGAGGCGGCGGGTGTAGTCGAGGTCGCTAGGCCGGTGCATGCGTTGTAGCACCGCCGGATGGGCGTGCTGCAGGGGGATGTCCAGGTAGTGGCAGACCGGCGGCAGCCGGGCCATCGTGTCTATGAGGCGCGGGGTGATGTGTGTAGGGTAGGTGTACATCACCCGCAGCCAGGGCAGTGTGGGCACGGCGGCAACGATGGCCTCCAGCAGATGCGCCAGGCCGTCTCGCCCGGCATCGGTATCCCGCCCGTAGAGCGTGGTGTCCTGGGCAATGAGCACGATCTCCTGCACCCCCTGCGCCACGAGTTGCCGTGCCTCCTCCAGGATAGCCTTCACTGGCTTGCTGACGTAGGGGCCTTTGATGGCCGGGATGGCGCAGAAGGCGCAAGGGGCATCGCAGCCATCGGCGATTTTGAGGTAGGCGCTGGCAGAGGTGGCCGCCCGCCGCGGCATGACCAGCGAGCGGGGCGACATGGCTTCTCCCTCCCCTGCTGGCGGGGGAGGGTTGGGGTGGGGGTTCAGCGCCTGCTCCGCCACGCGCACCACCTCGTACCAGCGCCGCGTGCTCAGGAAGCCGTCCAGCGCCGGGATGTCCTGCGCCAGCTCTGCGCCCGAGCGCTGCACCAGGCAGCCCGCAGCCACCAGCGCCTGGCCGCGCCGCTTGCGCCGCGCCAGGGCGCGCAGCGCCCCCAGCGACTCCTGCCTGGCCACATCAATGAACCCGCAGGTGTTGACGATGAGCACGTCCGCCCGGCGGGGATCGTCTGTCTGTTGGTAGCCGGCCTGGAGCAACAGTTGTTGCATACCCTCGGAGTCCACCTCATTCTTGGGACAGCCGAGGGTCAGCAGGTAAAAGGAAGGTGACAAATCTAGGATCTCCCTACAGGGCCACAGGGGGCGGGAGAAGGGAAGACGGGGAGAGGGGGAGACGGGGAGAAGTCTCTATGTCACCTTGTCACCTTGTCTCCTTGTCTCCTTATCTCCGTGTCTACTCGTCCCCAACTCGCCACCAATGGGTGTAAATTACCATGCGCTGGCCGCGCAGGTAGCCGACGAGGGTGCAGTTCAGGCGACTGGCCAGTTGCACGGCCAGGCTGGTGGGCGACGACACCGAGGCCACCACAGGCAATCCTACCCGCACAGCCTTGACCACCATCTCGTGGCTGGCACGGCCGGTGGTCAGGAGCACCTTGTCGCTCAGGGGCAGGTGGCGCAGCAGGGCATAGCCCAGCACCTTGTCTACGGCATTGTGCCGCCCGATGTCCTCACGCAGAACGAGCAGTTCGCCCGTGCGCGTGAACAGGGCTGCAGCGTGTACCCCGCCGGTCTGCTTGTGCACGCCCTGAGCGGCAACCAGGGCCTGGGCGAGCCCCAGGAGCACCTCCTGGCGCAGGTGCAGGTCGCTCTGCACTGGTGGCAGGCCGGTGGCGAACTGGGCGGCCGCCGCGGTGCTGCCCGTGCTGCCACAGCCGGAAAGGATCAGGCGGGTCATCTCCGGGGGGCGCGTCAGCGCCTCGGGCCGCGCCGTGACCTCCACCCGGTTGCTCGATTCCAGGGGGTCGTCGGGGCCCAGGGCGGTGCGACCGCAGTGGTGGATCAGCAGCAGGTCGTCGCTGCGGCGCACGTAGCCCTCGCTGAGGCAAAAGCCAGCGGCCAGCTCTTTCTCGTCGCCGGGCAGGCGCATAAGCACAGCAATGGGCTGGCCGTTGAGCCGCACCTCCAGCGGCTCCTCGCCGGCCACCACGATCGCGCCTTCGCTCACACCCTGGCGAGAGGCCCGGCGCACCCGCCAGGTGATGGTTCGTTCGGTACGGACAGACGGTTGTTCTGGCATTCTCGTCTTAACAGTGAAACGATGGTTTGTCATTCTGAGAGCCTGCCCTGAGGAACGAAGGGAGCAAAGCGACGAAGAATCTCCTGCCTACGATGCTCAAAAGTGGGAGATTCTTCGCTCCCCCTGGTCGCTCAGAATGACATTTGTCTATGCTCGAAAGGCAGGAAGGGCAGGGAAGTGGTAACCCCCCGGAGGAGCACGTACATTGCCGCTGGCTCGGCCAGGGAAAACTCCCCAGGGAAGCTTTTTTTCAGCTCCATCGTCTGAACCTGGAAAGCAGCGGGCGAGATGACCAGCCGCAACCGGTCGTTTGCGAAGGTCAGCTCGTCGGCGTGGCTGGGGGCGGACAACCACGCCTCCTTGCCGCCCTCTCGCTTCCTGATCGTCCAGCCCGGCGCGCTTTTCGCCAGGTAGAAAGCGTTGTCGTCGGCCTGGGCAAAGTCGCTTTCCTGCAGGAAGAGCCGGGGCTTATCCCGGTAAGGTTTACCATCGTGCACGCAGAAGGTGGCGCAGTTGCCGCACTCGTTGCAAAAGTCAGCCAGGTGGACAATCTGGCGGGTCTGCTGGACCTGGAAGCGCTCTTGGCCGGTCACCACCAGGCGGCCATCCTGGCAGGAGAGCCGGGGCAGCACAAGGTCAACCGGCGAGACAAAGTAAGTGTAATTAGCCCGGTTGGGGCAGACCTCCACGCACTTGTCGCACAGAGTGGCACACTGCAGACAGCGGGCTGCCTCGCCGCGTGCCGTCTCCTCGCTCAGGGTCTGCTCGATGAGGTCAAAGCCGCCGCGCTGGGCGACCGGCAGCGTCTCTGGCTGGTGCAGCGCCTCCTTCCTGGCGCGAGTGTGCTTTACCTGCAGAACGTCTTCTTCGGAAAGCACGGCCGGACGAGCGGCTGGTGGTGCGAACTGGATACCCACCTGCGCGCAGATGGCCTCCGCCGCCCGCCGCCCGTCGGCACAGGCTTCAATGATAATGGCCGGCCCACGCACGGCATCGCCGCCGGCGTACACGCCCGGTGCGGCCCGCCCGGTCTGCGGCTCCACGGCGATGGTCCCGTCCGGGCGCAGGGCGACGGCGCTGCCGTCAAGGAAGGCGATGTCTGGCCTCTGACCGATGGCCACGATGATGGAGTCGGCCACGAGCGTAAACTCGCTGCCCTCAATGGGGATCGGCCTTCTGCGCCCGTCGGCAGCGGGTTCGCCCAAGCGGTTGCGCAGGCACTCCAGGGCCACCACCCGGCCGTCCTGCAAGATCACCCGCGTGGGAGAGGCCAGCTCGATCAGATGGTTGCCTTCCGCCAGCAGGTCGCGCAGCTCTTCCGCCTCGGCGGGCATCTCGGCGCGCGTTCGCCGGTAGACGATCGTCACCGGATGGCCGGTGAGCCGGCGGGCGGTGCGGGCCGCATCCATAGCCGTATTGCCCCCGCCGATGACCAAGACCTTGGAGCCCAGGTCCGGTTTCTCCCCCCGCGTTACCCGCGTCAGCAGATCGAGGGCCGTGTAGACGCCCTGGCCCTCTATCCCGGCGATGTCCAGCCGGGCGTCCTGGGGGAAGCCACAGGCGACGTACACCGCCTCAAAGCCTTCCTCCAACAGTTGCTCCGGCGGTGTGGTGATGGGATGGGCAAGCTCGATCTTGACGCCCAGCCTGGTGATGCGCGCAACGTCCTCCTGGACGATGGCCTGAGGAAGGCGAAAAGCGGGAGCGAGGGCCAACATGCCGCCCGGTTTGTCTTGGGCTTCGAAAATCGTTACCTGGACACCGTTCAGAGCCAGGAAATAGGCGGCGGCCAGCCCAGAAGGGCCGCTGCCAATCACCGCCACCCGGCGATTTCGAATTTCGGATTTCGAAATTCGCAATCCGAAATTCGCAATTGGAAGTTGGGCCGCCTGGCCATGTTCGGTGGCGAAGCGTTTGAGGGCGCGGATGGCCACCGGTTCGTCGTAGTTGTTGCGGGTGCAGCGGGTCTGACAGAGGTGGGTGCAGACGTAGCCCGTGACTCCCGGCAGAGGGTTGCGGGCGAGAATAACCTCCAGCGCCCGCTCGTACTCTCCCTGGGCAATCAGCCAGGCGTATTCCGGTACATCCTGGCACACGGCGCACTGCGCCACGCAGGGGGCGGCGATGCAGTCGAAGCGTGCCAGCCCGGAGGTGAGCTTGGGCAGCCCGTAGGGATGGTAGCTCTTCTTGTAGCGCGGATCTTGCCGGGCCTCGGCAGCCGCTTGCGCCAGGTTGGCCAGTTTATTTTGGGCCAGCTCCTCCAGGCTGGTCGCACCCCGCTGGCGCATGGCCACTTCCAGGTTCTCCAGGTATTGCCGCAGTCGGGCATAGCCGCCCGGCTGGAGCAAATCGGAAGCTACGGTGACGGGGCGCGCCCCGCAGGCCAGGATGGTGGTCACATTGAGGGCATCTGCCCCGGCGGAGTAGGACACGTGCAAATCGCCCTGGAACTCTTGGGCCAGCTTGTGGAACAGGTTGATGGTGATGGGGTACAGAGCACGGCCGGACATGTACATCTCGTTGCCGGGGAGGATGCCCTTGTGGTTAGCCATGGCCAGGGTGTTGCTAAGTTTAACCCCAAAGGTCAGGTTCTGCGCGGCGGCTGTACGCTGCAGGGTTTTGATCAATTCCACCGCTCGACCGTACTGCAAATCGTGCTCAAAAACGGCGTCGGGGATCTGAATTTCGCTAAACCCCAAATCGTCATGGAGAATGCCCAGCACTGTTTCTTTGCCCAGCAGGGTGGGATTCAGCTTAACCGTGGTGTGCAGCCCCCTCTCCTGCAGCAGATAGCGGGCGATGCGCTCGATCTCGTCGGGCGGGCAGCCGTGCATGGTAGACAGGGTGACGTTGTTGGTGAGGCGAGTGGGGATGGCGATGTCAGCAAACTGGGGGAACTGCTTTTTTAAGATGGCCTGGATCTGGGCGATTTCCGCCGAGGCATCAACCAGACGGTCCATGAAGCGTGTCATGGGCGGGCTCTTGATCCCCTCCAGGTTATAGCCCACGCTCATGTTGAAGATTGTGCCCAGGGGAGCATTGCCCGCAAAACCCAGCAGACGATGCAGAATGTGGATCAGCGCCCAGGCTTTGATGTACTCGCTCGCGGACTGCTCCAGCTTAAGCTCCTGCGACCATTCTACGTTGTAGCCTTCGTCCGCCATGTCAATGCAGGGCCGGGGGATCTCCAGCTCGTCCATGATCTGCACGGTCTTGAGCTCGATGAAGCGGCCGCCGGAGAGCCAGGCGCAAACGATGTTCTGGGCCAACTGGGTGTGCGGCCCCGCCGCTGGGCCGATGGGGGTGGCCAGGTAGTGCCCAAACATATCCGGCGTGGCATAGGGGCTATCCCTTTTGGGCGTGTAAAACAGAGAGCGATGGAGGCCAAAGATAGATTGCTTCTCTGCCAGCTCTTGGAGGATCCAGTGGAGAAGAACGTCAAAGGGTTGAACTTTCATTGTGGCGGACATATTTCCTCCCTCAGATGCGGGCCCACAGGCGCTGCGCCAGGACACGGGCCCGCGCCGCAATGGCCGCCTCGTCCAGGGTGAGGAGCTGGCGACCACGCATCAGCACCCGCCCGCCAACGATGGTGGTGTCCACGTGGCTGCCGGCGATGCCAAAGACCAGGTGCCAGGGGAAGTTGGCGGCGGTGAGCGGGGTGGGCGGGACGTAATCCAGCAGGATCACGTCGGCGTGGGCGCCCACAGCCAGCGTGCCAAAGGGCGACGGCGTGCCGGCGGCGAAGATCGCCGCCGCCAGGGCCGCGTTGTTGGTCACGGCCAGGCGCAGCACGTCGTCTGCAGGCAGGACACGCGGGTCGCCGCTAGCCTGTTTGTGCAGCAGATAGGCGACCTTCAGCTCCTGGAACATGTCGTTGCTGAAGCCGTCGTTGCCCAGGCCCACGCCGATGCCCCGGCGCAGCAGGGCGGGCACTGGCGCTGTGCCCACGGCGTTGTTCATGTTGGAACGCGGATTGTGCACCACCCAGGTGCCCGTCTGGCGCAGGGCATCCATCTCGTAGGCGTCTATGTGGACACAGTGGACGGCGATGCTGCGCGGCCCCAGCACCCCGGCCTTAGCCAAGCGCTCCACCACGCGCAGGCCAGACTTCTTCAGGCTGTCCTGCTGGTCGGCCTTGTCCTCCGCCACGTGGATGTGGCAGCCTACACCCAGGTCTCTGGCCAGACCCACCGCCCATTCCAGCGTCTCGTCGGCCAGGGTTAGCGAGGCGTGCAGGCCCACCATGCCAGTCAGCCAGTCCGATTGGCGATTGGCGATTGCCGATTGCCGATTTGTGCTTTGCGGTATCTGGTCCTGACCTGGAACTTGGAACTTGGAACTTGGAACTTTCCTTAGGAAACGCTCATTCTCCCGCAGACCGGCCACGGCCCGCTCCAGCCCGTCCCGATCGGTGATCTCGTAGCACAGGCTGGCGCGCAGGCCGGACTGTTGCACCGCCTGGGCGATGGTGTCCAGGGAACCTTCAATGGCGTTGGGGCTGGCGTGATGGTCAATGAGGGTCGTTGTGCCGTGGCGAATGGCATCGCCCAGGCAAACGAGGGCGCTGTAGTAGACGTCGTCCAGGGTTAGGGCCTTGTCCAGGCGCCACCAGAGCTTCTGCAAAATCTGCACGAAGTTGGTCGCCGGTTCGCCGGGCAAGGCCATGCCCCGGGCGAAAGCGCCGTAGAAGTGCGTGTGGGCGCAGATCATCCCCGGCAGGGCGATCTTGCCCGCTGCGTCCAGCACCTCCGCGGCGGGGTAGCGGGCGCGCAACTCCGCCGTCCCGCCGAGGTCGGCGATGCGCCCGCCGCGCAGAAATATGGCCCCATCCTCTACAACTTGCGAGCCAATCCCCAGAGTAACCAGCGTGGCGTGGCTCACCAGCAGGTCGCCGCTGAATTCGCCCATGCTGCTCCTTTCCTCACAGACCTATAAGTGCGACGCACTCTCCTATCGCTCTCCAGATCTGCAATCTGAAATTCCAAATCGTCTTCTATTTTACCAGAAAACGGGTAATTTTCCTAGAGGGCATTTTGCCCAATCGGTTGCCAAAGACTATTGCTGAGGTTTGGGGATTGTTGCTGGTCAATTGGCGGAGCTTTCAGGGGTTGTTCGCCCCCTGGCCGTTTGGGGGCAGCAGGGAATCTCCCCTGCACTATCAAACCCCAACGGCATCCAACCAAGTGAGACCACTCACCTCACACCCGGCCACTTCTAGCGGGCTCTGACCGGGGTAGGCATAGTGTTTCTTCCTCTTTACGCTTCTGGGCTGGCTCCTAGTCATACCACACTACGCCAGGATAAGCATCCCCCGCAGCATCAATATGTCACTACTCTATTCGCAGCAACACTCTTTGGCAACCGATTGATTGACGGAGTACCAGCAACGGAACACGCAGCACGTAACACGGGTTCGGCATTGGCGGGAAATCTGGCCATCAGCCATCTGCCTATAGTTATGCCTGTCACCCCTACCTTGACTTTAGGTAAGGGTTTGTGATATACTGCACGAAGAGTCGGTCAGAACCCATCCCTGAAGGAACTCCTATGCGCCTGCGAGATATTCTGAAAGTCGTTAACGCCCGACCTTTTACCGCCGATACTGACCTGAATCTGGAGCTACGCTCCGGCTTTGCCTCCGATCTGATGAGCGATGTCCTACGTTACGATGGGACAAAAGGGTTGCTAGTCACCGGCCTGGCCAACCCCCAGATCGTTCGTACAGCAGAGGTGGCTGATATTGCTGCCATCCTGCTGGTGCGCGGCAAGGTGCCCCAGCCAGAGACGATTACGCTGGCCCAGGAGATCGGCATCCCCATCATTGGCACTGAATTAGTCATGTTTGAAACCTGTGGTCGGCTGTATGCGGCCGGCCTGCCATCCTGTGGTAAGCGCAACGGCCATACGTAGCAGTGAGGACTTGGGTTGACGGTCACCGAGGTTTATAAGGCCCAGGAGCTGGTCTATGAGCTAAAAGTCGGCGAGATCATGACCCGCCGCGTGCTCACCGTCACGCCAGACATGACCATGCACCAGGTGAAGAACCTGATGCGGGATAATCGCATCTCTGGCCTGCCGGTGCTAGTCAATGAGAAGCTGGTGGGCATCGTCAGCATCGAAGACCTGATCGTCACCATGGAGCGGGGCGAACTGGAGACATCGGTCAGTGAACACATGACCATCGGCGTCTACACCATCTACGAAGACGAATCGGTCATTCAGGCACTGAACAAGTTTACCAAGACCGGGGTGGGACGCTTGCCTGTGGTCAGCCGGGCGGGGAAACTGGTCGGCATCATCACCCCGGACGATATTACTCGGGGGGTGCTCAAGGCTCTCCAGGTTGCCTACCACGAAGAGGAGATCCGTCGTTACCGCGCCAGCCATCTCTTCCAGGACATCGCCTCCGATCAGACCAAGCTGCTCTTGACCTACGCCGTTCCGCCGCGGGACTTCAATCTTGCTGGCCGGGCCTCCAGCCAACTCAAGCTGGCGCTGGGCCGCCTGGGTGTAGATCCCCGCATCGTGCGGCGCGTGGCCATCGCCGCCTACGAGGCGGAGATGAACATCGTTATTCACAGCACCAGCGGCGGCCACCTTTGCGCTGAGGTGACTTCCGAGCGTATTGTGGTGCAGGCCGTTGACCAGGGGCCAGGCATCCCGGACGTGCAAAAAGCCCTGCAACCTGGTTATTCCACAGCGCCCGATTGGATCCGGGAGATGGGCTTTGGGGCGGGGATGGGCTTTACCAACATTCGTAATTGCGTGGACGAGTTTTCCCTGGAGTCCAGCCTAGACAAAGGGACGCGCCTGGAGGCCGTGGTTTACCTGCACCTGGGAGAAGAATTGCCTGATGAAGCTACGCCAGATCGCTAAAAAGCTAGCTCTGACCGTCAAAGCCGGCGAGACCGGCCTGGACGCTGAGGTCACTGGCGGCTATGCCAGCGACCTGCTGAGTTGCGCCATGGCCGGGGCGCACAAGGGTAACGTCTGGGTCACGCTCCAGGGCCACCTGAACATCGTGGCCATTGCCAGTCTGGACGAGTTAGCCGGCATCATCGTCACTGAGAACAAGCCCATAGCCCAAGATACATTGGCCAAGGCCGAGGAAGAGGGCATCCCGATCCTGGCCAGCCCGCTGACCACCTTTGAGATCGTAGGCAGATTGTGGGAGATGGGAGTGAGAACGTGATTGCAGATTGCAGATTGCAGATTGCAGATTGCGGTAGTCCGCAATCCGTAATCACAAATCGGCAATCGGCAATCGGCAATCGGCAATCCGAAATTCTGGCCGACCTGCACTTGCATACCGTCCTCTCGCCCTGCGCCGAGGTGGAGATGATCCCGCCCCTCATCGTCCGGCGGGCGCGGGAGTTGGGGCTGGGGCTGATCGCCATCACTGATCACAACGCCGCGGCCAACTGTGAGGCGGTCATGCGGGCAGCAGATGGGACCGGCCTGGCCGTCCTGCCGGGCATGGAGGTGCAGACCAGCGAAGAGGTGCACGTGGTCTGCCTGTTCGACACGCTGGAACAGGCTCTCACCTGGCAAGGCATTATTTTCAATCATCTGCCGGACCTGCCCAACCCGGAAGAGACCTTCGGCGCCCAGTTTGTGGTAGACGCCAATGGCGAATACATTCGCACGGAGACGCGCCTGCTAATCACCTCCACCGACCTGACGCTCAACGACGTAGTGCAGCGTGTCCGGCAATTAGGCGGTCTGGCCATCCCGGCGCACGTGGACCGGGCGATGGCCAGTCTGCTGGTCAACCTGGGCTTCGTCCCGCCCGGCCTGGACGTGCCCGCTCTGGAGCTCTTTCGGCTGACCAGGCCCGCCGACGCCATCGCCAAATGGCCGGAACTGGCCCACTGGCCCTTGATCCGGGCCAGCGATGCCCACCAGCTCAGCGAAATGACACCGGCCCTGCGGCTGCACATCAAAGAACCAACCCTGGCCGAGTTATCCCTGGCCTTGGCCCATAAGGAGGGGCGCTCGTTCACCTTGGTGGATAGGTAGCTTAGGGACTTGTGCCCGTCTGGTGCCCGTCTGCCAGCGCCCGCAAGACAACGCCCGCAAGGGGCTAAGCTACACTGCTGGCCAGGTATCAGGGGCGAGAGGAAGCAAGACATGCGCGTGAGTGAGCATGTGCGCTGCCTAGATTTCCCGTGCACCGACGTCCGGCACGAGTGTTACGTCGTCCCGGACGTGGCGGTGCGGCCAGACGTGTCTATCGTTCTGATCTCGGAGGCTGCCCCGGCCGATCCTGGCGATTACTACTACGCCCAAGGAGACCCTCTCTTTCAGCAAACCACCGTCCAGGCTTTCCAGGATGCGGGGGCGCACGTCTCCTCCATTGCCGACATCCTCGACCTGGGCGTGTATCTCACCACGGCGGTGAAATGCGGAAAGACAGGCTACGGCGTCCAGGCCGACACCATCCGCCAATGCTCCTTGCTGCTGGAAAAGGAGCTGGCGCTGTTCCCCAACGTGCAGGTGTTACTGCTGATGGGGGACGTGGCCATCAAGGCTGTCAACTACATCGCCGCCAGGGCTGGCCAGGGGCGGGTGATCCCAGCCGGTTCCACCTACAAGATTCGCGGCCAGGAGTATTTCTTCCAGGGTAAGAGGGCTTTTCCCTCTTACCTGCAGGCGGGTCCGAGCTTCTTCATCGAGAAGAGCAAGCGCCAGGTTATCGCCGAAGACATCGCGGCGGCTTTGCGCTTGGTGAGATAACTTTTCACGGGGCGTCATTGGGGACTACTCATCAACTTGGTTTATAGTCGCCGTAGAGCAGGCCCGTATTTAACCACCAAGACGCAAAGACACAAAAAATAAAAACTTGGTGTTCTTGGTGCCTTTGTGGTTGGTTTCCTGGCTCACGAAGTAGCGAGACGACTACGACGAGCACAAGTTTCTGCTCTCAGGGATGGCGCACCGCGCTATCGGCGACTCGCAATGATCATAACACCGTTTCGGCGTGGGCCCGAGCCTGGGGGCCAGACATTTTGAAAGGGGTCTTGCTTCTTCCCCCAGCGGTCAGAGGGAGAGGCAATGCTTCCTCTCCCTCGAGGGAGAGGGCAGGGTGAGGGTGAAATCCTGTACGGCAAACAGCGTTTCGACCCTCACCCTAACCTCTCCCTGGCAGGGAGAGGGGCTTACACCTCTAGCCCGACGAGGCGGTGGTGGACAAACCAGGCCAAGTGTGCCTGGTCTGTCTCATTAATGCAGTGGGTAAGCTACAGCAGGAAAGGCTTTCAAAATGTCTGGCCTGGGGGCAGCTTGGCTTACAGCCGCTGGCTGCCCAGCACAACAATGACGTTGGAGGCGAATATGGCAAACGAAACCTCTACTCAAGAGGGTCAGGACCGCACCGCTGCCCCGGCCGAGGAGGCCTTTGACCTCGGCCCACTCAACCAGATTCTGGAAGAGTTTCAGGGGCAGAAGGGGGCGGTCATTCCCATTTTGCAGCGCGCCCAGGACGCCTACGGCTACCTGCCCGCCGCCGTCATGGAGGAGATCTCCCGGCGGACAGGCTATCCCCTCAGCCGGCTCTACGGCGTAGCCACCTTCTACGCCCAGTTCCGCATGACCCGCCGCGGCCGGCACCTGGTGCGCGTCTGCGATGGCACGGCCTGTCACGTGCGCGGCGCGGCCAAGAACATCGAGGCGGTGGGGAAGACCCTGGGCCTCTACCCCGGCGAAACCTCACCAGACTACAAGTACACCATGGAGATCGTCTACTGCCTGGGCTCCTGCGGCCTATCGCCGGTGGCCTACATAGACGATAAGGTGTATGGCCGCCTGACCGCTAATGCCCTGATCAGACACATAGAGGAACTCCCGTAATGTGACGAGTAGCGAGTGCCGTGACTTTCGTCATTGGTCATTCGTCCTTCGTCACGCAGAACCGTGCGCGAACTAGCCTTACACATCCTGGACATCCTGCAAAACGCCATTGAAGCCGGCGCTACCCAGGTGGCGTTGACTATTGATGAGGATCAAGCCGCCGACCGGCTGACCATCACCGTCCGGGACAATGGTCGTGGCATGGACAAGGCCACCGTCGCCCGGGCGATCAACCCGTTCTTTACCAGCCGAACGACGCGCCACGTGGGGCTGGGTTTGCCCCTCCTGGCGGCGGCCACGGAGCGAGCCGGCGGCCAACTGACCATCCAGTCAGAACCAGGCGTGGGGACAACGGTGACGGCTACCTTCCAACTTTGTCACCCCGACCGGCAACCGCTGGGCGACATGGCCGCTACCCTGCTGGCCTTCCTGCTCGGCGAGAAGAACGTGGCTCTGCACTACGTACATCGCACGGCCAGAGACACCTTTGAGTTCCACAGCGCCGACATCCGGGCAGCCCTGGGCGACGAGGTAGAACTGGGCGATCCGGTGGTGCGGCAGTGGCTGGCCGAATTCCTGGCTGAAGGGGAGCAAGCGGTACAAACCTAGAACGTGTTGCGTGTTCCGTGTTCCGTTTCTAGGCACGCAACACGCAATACGCAACACTCGGAGGATATCATGCCCAAACTGAAGACCCTGGACGATCTCAAGCGTGTCCGCGAAGAGGCGCAAAAATCGCTGAAGGTGCGCCTGGACACCGGCACGACCATCATCGTGGGCATGGGCACCTGCGGCATCGCCGCCGGGGCCCGGGACACCATGCATGCCATCCTGGAAGAGCTGGCCAAGCGCCAGATTGATGCCCACGTCACCACCGTCGGCTGCATTGGTATGTGCGTCAAAGAGCCACTGGTGGACATCGAGCAGGCCGGCAAGCCCCGCGTCACCTACGCCAACGTCAAACCGGACATGGTGCCCCGCCTGATCGAGGAGCACCTCATCAAAGGGCAACCGGTCACGGAATGGGTGCTTGGTCGGGTCAAAGCAGAGTAAAACGTGAAACGTAAAACGTGAAACGTGAATTCACGCCTCACGTTCCACGCCTCACGTTTCACGTATTGCGTGTTCCGTGTTCCGTTTTCCTGGATACGCAACAAGTGACACGCAACACGCACCACGTAACACGTGTGAGGACAGATTATGGAAAAAACACCAACTAACACTGTGGAGCCCCTCTATCGCGCTAACGTTTTGGTTTGCGGGGGTACAGGCTGCACGGCTACCGATTCGCTGGCGGTGCTCAAGGCCCTGCAGGCGGAGATCGCCAGGCGCGGGCTGGACAAAGAGGTACGCGTCGTGCAGACTGGTTGCCGTGGCTTCTGCTCCATGGGGCCGGTAATGATGATCTACCCGGACGGCATCCTGTACTGCCTGGTGCAACCCAAGGACGTGCCCTTCCTCGTCGAAGAGACGCTGCTCAAGGGCCGCGTCGTTAAGCGCCTGAGCTACCAGGAGCCAATCCAGCAGCAAGCTATCCCCCTTTACGGGGACATCCCCTTCTACGGCAAGCAGATCCGTATCGCCCTGCGTAACTGCGGCTTTATTGACCCGGAGAACATTGAGGAGTACATTGCCCGTGACGGCTACCGCGCCCTGGCCAAGGCCCTCACCGAGATGACCCCGGACCAGGTCATCAGCGAGATGAAGGACTCCGGCCTGCGCGGACGCGGCGGCGCTGGCTTCCTCACCGGCCTCAAGTGGGAGTTCTGCCGCAAGGCCCCGGGCGGCCCCAAGTACGTCATCTGCAACGCCGACGAGGGCGACCCCGGCGCCTTCATGGACCGTTCCATCCTGGAAGGCGACCCCCACGCCGTCATGGAAGGCATGGCCATCGCCGCCTACGCCATCGGCTCTACGGACGGTTACATCTACTGCCGTGCCGAGTATCCGTTGGCCATCGCCCGGCTCAAGACCGCTATCGCCCAGGCCCACGAGTACGGGCTGTTGGGCCAGAACATCCTGGGCAGCAACTTCTCCTTTGAGTTGCACCTCAAGGAAGGCGCAGGGGCTTTCGTCTGTGGCGAGGAGACGGCGCTCATGGCCTCCATCGAAGGCCGCCGCGGCGAGCCGCGCCCGCGCCCGCCCTTCCCCGCCGTCAAAGGTCTGTGGGACAAGCCGTCCAACGTCAACAACGTCAAGAGCTATGCCATGACGCCCCAGATCATCCTGAAAGGGGCCGACTGGTTCCGCAGCATCGGTACGGAAAAGTCCCCCGGCACAGCTATCTTCGCCCTCACCGGCAAGATCAACAACACCGGCCTGATTGAAGTCCCCATGGGCATCACCCTGGGCGAGATCATCTTTGACGTCGGTGGTGGCATTCCCAACGGCAAAACCTTCAAGGCCGTGCAGACCGGCGGTCCCCTGGGCGGCTGTCTGCCCGCCACGGCCCTCAACACCCCTGTGGACTTCGACTCCCTGGTGGAAGCCGGCGCCGTCATGGGCTCCGGCGGCATGATCGTCGTGGACGAAGATACCTGCATGGTGGAGTTCGCCAAGTACTTCCTCACCTTCGCCTCCGCTGAGTCCTGCGGCAAGTGCGTGCCCTGCCGCGTGGGTGGCCAGCGCTTGCTGGAAATCCTGACCCGCATCACAGAAGGCCAGGGCACACTCAAAGACCTGGATACCATCAAGGAAATCTCCTACAACATGCAGGCGGCCTCCCTGTGCGCCCTGGGCCAGCTTACCCCCGGCCCGGTCATGGCCGCCCTGCGCTTCTTTGAGAAAGAGTTCATCCAGCACATCGAGGACAAGGTCTGCGTGGCCGGCCAGTGCAAGGCCCTGGTGCGCGCCAAGTGCATCAACGCCTGCCCCGCCGACGTGGAAAGCCCGGCCTACCTGGCCCTGGTCGCCCAGGGCCGCTACGCCGAGGGCCTGGCCATCCACCGCCAGCGCAACCCCTTCGCCCTCGTCTGCGGCCGCGTCTGCCCCGCCTTCTGCGAGGAACGCTGCCGCCGCGGCGAGCTCGACCAACCCATCGCCATCCGCACGGTCAAACGCTTCATGGCCGACCAGGAGTACGCCACCCCCTGGACGCCTGAGCCCATCGGCACACCCGAAGAGCGTCAGGCCGCCGCCCAGAAGAAGATCGCCGTCATCGGCGCCGGCCCCGGCGGCCTCACCGCCGCCCTCCGCCTGGCCCAGCGCGGCTACCAGGTCACTGTCCTCGAGAAGCTGCCCATCCCCGGTGGCATGATGACCGTGGGCATCCCAGAGTATCGCCTGCCCCGTGAGCCCCTCCTGGCCGAGGTGGCCCACATCCAACGCGCCGGCGTGGACATCCGCTACAACCAAACCCTGGGTAAGGACTTCACCATTGACAGCCTCTTCCAGGACGGCTACCACGCCGTCATCCTGGCCATCGGCGCCCACCTCAGCCGCAAGCTGGGCATCCCCGGCGAGGATCTGCCCGGCGTTATCCACGGGACGGACTTCTTGCGGGAGATTGGCCTCAGCAAAACCTCTCCCCTAACCCCTCCCCTGCCAGGGGAGGGGGACTCCCCTTCCCTCAAAGGGAAGGGGCCGGGGGTTAGGTCGGCGGTGGCCGGCCAGCGCGTGGCCATCGTCGGCGGCGGCGATGTGGCTATTGACGCCGCCCGCTCCGCCTGGCGCCTGGGCGCCAAAGAGGTGCACATCATCTACCGCCGCCAACTCCAGGATATGCCCGCCCACAAGGAAGAAATCGCCGCCGCCCGCCAAGAAGGCATCCAGTTCCACTTCCTGGCCAACCCCACCAAGGTCCTGGGCGATGGCCACGTCACCGGCGTCGTCGTGCAGCGCCAACGCCTGGCCGAGTTCGACGACAGCGGCCGCCGTCGCCCCAAGCCCATCGAGGGCGAGGAGTTCACCCTGGACATTGACGTCCTCATCCCGGCCATCGGCCAGACCACCGATACCTCCTGGCTGGACGGCAGCAAAATCGAGATGACCAGGGCCAACACCTTCGCCGTCAACGAGGCCTTCATGACCTCCCGGCCCGGTGTCTTCGCCTGCGGTGACGCCGTCAGCGGCCCCTGGACGGTCATCGGCGCCGTGAGCCAGGGCAACCTGGTGGCCGTGGCTGTGGACACCTGGCTGAAGACGGGCAAGCTGGTGAAGCCCCGCTACGAGACCCCCCGCCACGACATCCCGTTGCAGCACAACCTGGAAGACTACGCCGAGGCCCAGCGCCCGGCGATGCCCGAGGTGAGCGTGGCCGAGCGCCAGGGCAGCTTCTGCGAGGTAGAGTTGGGCCTGGACGAGAAGACCGCCTGCGAGGAGGCCAAACGCTGCCTGCGCTGCGATCTGGAGTGGCTGGATTACATGAAGATACCCCGACCGGAGTGATTTTCGATTTTAGATTTGCGATTTGCGATTTTGGGAGAACGGATACACCAACGGCAATCACAAATCGAAAATCGGCAATCGAAAATCGTCAATCGGCAATCGGCAATAACATGAGGTGAATAGATGGCAATTGTGAACATCACGATAAATGGCAAGAAGCTACAAGCCCAGCCGGGGCAGACCGTTCTGCAGGCAGCGAAGGCGGCAGGGATTGACATCCCCACGCTCTGCGATCATCCGGCCCTGCAGCCCTACGGTGCCTGTCGTCTCTGCCTGGTGGAAATAGAGAAGCAGCGCACCCTCCAGCCGGCCTGCACCTTCCCCATTACCGAGGGCATGGTGGTCTACACCGAGTCGGAGAAGGTGGTAGCGGCGCGCAAGTTCGTGCTGGAGATGCTCTTCTCCGAGCGCATCCACTACTGCATGTACTGCCCGGTGAGCGGCGACGAAGGGAGCACGGACTGCGAGTTGCAAGCGGCAGCCTATCGCTACGGCCTGGACAGTTGGCGCTATGCCCCCAACTACTCCAAGCGTTGGCCGGTAGATGCCTCTCGCAAATACTTCATCATGGATCACAGCCGTTGCATCCTCTGCCGCCGCTGCATCCGCGCCTGCGATGAAATAGTGGCCAACCATACTTTGGGCATGCGGGAGCGTGGGGCCAAGAGCATGGTCGTCGCCGACGGCGGTCTGCCCTTTGGGGCCTCGTCTTGTGTCTCCTGCGGCACCTGCCTGCAGGTCTGCCCCACCGGCTCCCTGATTGATCGCCGTAGTGCCTACCAGGGCCACGAGACCGACGTAGAGCGCACCAAGACTACCTGCCTGGCCTGCCCCGTGGGCTGCGGCATAGAGGCGATCACCCGCAACAACATGCTGCTGCGCGTGGACGGCGACTGGGCGGCCAACAACGGCGGCCTCCTGTGCGTGCACGGCCGCTTCGAGGTCATCGAGCCCATGCCGCCGCGCCTCAAGACGCCGTTGGTAAAGAAGAACGGCCAGTTGGCCGAGGCTACCTGGGACGAAGCCCTGGCGCTGGTCGGCAAAAAGCTCAAGACTGGCAAGGCCTTTGGTCTGGCCTCGCCTCGCGCCACTAACGAGGAACTGACCGCCTTCAGCCGCCTGTTCAGTGAAGGGCTGAAGAGCGCCGAGGTTGCCCTGCTCTACGGCGCAGTCCCACCGCAAAGCCTGGGGACTGCCGCTACCCTGCCCGATGTGGCCAACGCCGATTGTATCGTCGTTGTGGGCGGCGATCCGTTGGAGCACCAAAAAGTGGTGGGCTACCTGGCCAAGCGCGCCCTGGACCACGAGGCCATACTAATCGTGGTGGAGGACAAGGCCACCGACCTTTCCCCGCGCGCCACCAAGAGTCTGCCTCTGGCGAAGGCCGCGGCGATCAAAGAAGACGTGGAGAAGGCGCAGCGCCCCGTCATCCTCTACGGCCCGGGCCTGAGCGAAAAGATCTACGCTGCCCTGCGTGATCTGCCGCCGAAGGTGCGCTTCCTGCCTCTGGCCACAGGCACCAACACCCTGGGCGCGGCCAAGATCGGCCTGGCGGCCCATCCGGTGAAGGGCGATGTCCTCTTTGCCCTGCTCGGCGACGACTGGCGGGATGGCCTGGCACTGCCCGCGGCTAAGTTCACCGTGGTGCAGGCCGCCTATCGCACGCCCCTGGTAGAGGCCGCCGATGTGGCCTTGCCCGCCCTGGTGTGGACGGAGAAAGACGGCCACATCATCAACCTGGAGGGTCGCACCATGCCGGTCCGGCCCGCCGTGCGCGCGCCAGAGACCATCCCGGCCGATGACGTGACGATACGAAGGCTCTTACTGTGAGATAAAGCGTGATGCTTAACGTATTGCGTATTGCGTGTTCCGTGTTATCCCAATGACGGAACACGCAACACGAAACACACAACACGTTACACCACGGCCACTCCACAGGCAATAAGGAGACTACAGCATGGCTGATAACAACAAAATAACCGTGGCGTCCGACTGGCTGGCCGGCTGCGCTGGCTGCCACATGTCCTTCCTGGACATAGACGAGCGCATCGTGACCCTCTTGGAGCACGCAACGCTTCTCTCCACCCCCATCACCGACTTGAAGCAGCCTGCGGAAGAAGGCGTCACCGTCGGCATCCTGGAGGGTGCAGTCAACAACTCCGCCAACGAGCACGTGGCCAGGATGTTCCGTGAACGGTGCAAAATTCTCATTGCCTTGGGCGATTGCGCCGTTTTTGGCGGGGTCAACGCCATGCGCAACGCCGTTGGCACAGACAAGGCTCTGCAACGGGCTTACGTGGAAAGCGAAAGCACGGTGGATGGCCAGATCCCCAACGATGAAGAGATTGCCACCATGCAGAACTGCCGCGCCGTGGATCAGGTTGTGCCGGTGGACGTCTACATACCCGGTTGCCCACCGTCCGCCGATGCCATCTGGTTTGCCCTGACTGAGCTGCTGGCCGGCCGCAAGCCCGACCTCAGTGGTGGGCATCTGGATTGGCACTAAGATGGCCGATGGCGAATGGCTTATAGCAGATGGCAGAACGTAGGGCAGGCACAGTGCCTGCCTCCTGATAAGACTTCAGTGCCACCCCAAGGGGTGAGCCGGGCACAGTGCCCGGCCTACGAAAGCTGCCTATCCGCTATCGGCTATCATCTATCGGCCAAATGTGGTATAATACGAGAGGATTGAGATTTCCGAGCAGAGGGCAGATGAATATGCAATCTGCAATCCTCAGTGTGAACTTAAGATGGAGTGCACGCCTTAGCGTGCGCTAACAGCGGTCTAGCGACCGCACTCCGGAGCTGAAGTTCACGCCAATCAATCTGCAATCCTCAATCGAGGAGAACCTCATGGGACAAAAGATAATTATTGAACCCGTAACCCGCATAGAAGGGCACGCCAAAGTGTCTATCCACCTGGATGACGCCGGCCAGGTCGAAAAGGCCATCTTCCACGTCAATGAGTTTCGCGGTTACGAGAAGTTCTGCGAAGGGCGCATGTTCTTCGAGATGCCCCAGATCACGGAGCGCATCTGCGGCATCTGCCCGGTGAGCCATCACCTGGCCTCGGCCAAGGCCTGCGACGCCATCATCGGCGTCAAGCCGCCGCGCCCGGCCAACCTGCTGCGCGAGCTCATGCACATGGGGCAGATCATCCAGTCCCATTCCATGCACTTCTTTGAGCTGGCCGGCCCTGACCTGCTTCTGGGCTTCGACGCCGATCCGGCCATCCGCAACGTGGTGGGCATCTTCCTGGCCAACCCCGATCTCACGGTCAAGGCCATCAAGCTGCGCAAGTTCGGCCAGGACATTATTGCCCGGCTGGGCGATCGCCGTATCCATCCCAACTTTGCTGTGCCTGGTGGCGCCAACAAGGCCCTGGACGTCAAAACCCGCGACGCCATTCTCTCGCAGATAGACGAGATGATCGGCTACGTGCAGGAAGGCGTGGTGGTCATCAAAGGCTGGATGGAGGCCCACCAGGAGGACATGGAGAAGTTCGCTGTCTTCGCCAGCAATTACCTGGGCATGGTCCGCTCTGATGATGCCCTGGAACTGTACGACGGCGACATCCGCCTGGTGGACAAGAAGCGGCAGGAGGTTGTGCGCTTCGACAACCGCCGCTACCTGGAGCACATCGGCGAGCGGGTGGAGCCGTGGTCGTACCTCAAATTCCCGTACTACAAGAAGCTGGGCTGGCCAGAAGGCACCTATCGGGTGGGCCCACTGGGTCGCTTGAATGCGGCCCAGAAGATGGCCACACCCCTGGCCCAGAAAGAGTACGCAATCTTCCAGCAGATACGCGGCGGCAAGGTGGTAGAAGGAACCCTGTACTACCACTACGCCCGCCTGATTGAAGACATCTACGCCCTGGAGCGGGCCCGCGAGCTGCTGGAGGACCCGGACATCCTGTCCACAGATATCCAGACGCCCGGTGTAGTGACCAACCACGAGGGCGTGGGGGCCATTGAGGCGCCGCGTGGCACCCTGTGGCACCACTACTGGGTAGACGAGAACGGCCAACTGGAGAAGGTCAACCTCATCGTCGCCACCGGCAACAACAACTACGCCATGAGCAAGGCCGTAGACGACGTAGCCAAGACCTACCTGAATGGCCAGAAGATCACCGAAGGCTACCTGAACCGCATAGAAGCCGCCATTCGCGCCTACGATCCCTGCCTGTCTTGCTCCACCCACGCCATCGGCAAGATGCCGCTGGAAGTGGTCGTGTACGACAGCAGCGGGAATGAGGTGGAGAGAGTAGAGCGTTAGGGATGAGTAGACAAGGAGACAAGGAGACAAGGGGACAAGGAGACGCGGCGAGCACCGTGTCTCCCCGTCTCCCCGTCTCCCTGTCTCCCCCTCACAAAAGGACACTGGTCATCGGCTACGGCAATCCCAGCCGGCGGGACGATGGCGTGGGGCTGGCCGTGGTCAATGGCCTGCGGGAGCGCCTGGGTCTACCGCCGCTGGCGGAAGGCGACGACGGCTTTGACGACCTGGGCCAGTCGCTGGACACGCTGGCCCTGCAACAACTGACCCCGGAGCTGGCCGAGACCGTGGCCGCCTACGACCGGCTCATCCTGGTAGACGCCCACGTGGGCACCTATCCAGAACTGATCCAGCGGGTCCAACTGCGTCCGCAAGTCGAGCCGTCCCTGGTCTCCCATCACCTGAAGCCTAACCACCTGCTGGCGCTGACCGTCCAGCTCTTTGGCCGAGCGCCTGTGGCCGAATTGCTCTCCATCCGTGGTTTTGACTTCGACTTCGGCCCAGGGCTCAGCCCGGCAACGGCAGAGGGAGTGCAGCAGGTGATCGCTGAAATCTGGTCGAAATTCCTCATACCTCATCCCTCATAACTCACCAAGGAGTTTCCCGTGGCCAAGATACTCATCGTAGATGACGATCCCGATTTCGTGGAGCCAACCCGCATTGTCCTAGAGAAGGCGAATCACCAGGTGATCAGCGCCGCCAGCGGCCCCGAGGGGCTGAAGCGCGTCAAGGCGGATAAGCCAGACCTGGTTCTCCTGGACATTATCATGGATACCGCCCTGGAGGGGCTGTCGGTCAGCCAACTCATGTATGAGTCGCCTGAGTTGCGCCATGTGCCCATCATCATGGTCACCTCCATCGCCAGCTCCGAGTACGCGGGCATGTTCCCCACCGACGAATACGTCCACGTGGACGCTTTTCTGAGCAAACCCATCTCGTCGGCGGAATTGCTCCGCCAGATCAACCGCGCGCTAGCCAAGAAGAAGCCAGCCCAGAAAAACGCCCAAAAAGCGTAGCCCTGACTGCGTGAAACGTCTTGACAATGTTAGATTTCAACTGTCATTGCGAGGAGCATCCCTTCGCTCCGCTCAGAGCCTGCCCTGAGCGGAGCGAAGGGATGCGGTGCTGAGCGAAGCCGAAGCAAGCAATCTCCCTCATAGCGCAACAAAGAGATTGCTTCCCCTTCGCTGCGGCTCAGGGCTTCGGCTTCTGCGCTGCTCAGAAACTTCGGCCTTTGTCACTCTGAGCCAATGCCCTGAGCTTGGCGAAGGGGCAGCGAAGAGTCTCGGCGCAACGAGTGAGATTCTTCGCTGCGCTCAGAATGACAGTTTCTGTGGCACGCGCATACCGCCGAGGCGGTATGGAATTCTCGCAATGACCAATTTAACATTCTCAAGACGTGATGCGTGAAACGTGACCATCAAAATCACGTTTCACGTTTCACGCCTTGCGGCCACTGCGGCACTACACTTCATGGCTGGCTACGAATCTTCGCTGACACCCTCTCAGATAATGGACAGGATCAAAATCGGCGGCATCCTGCAGAACGACCACCTGGCGCGCCTCAGCGTCATGGGCGTCCCCGATCGCCCCGGCACGGCGGCGGCGCTTTTGACTGCCTTCGGCCAGACGGCCATCAACGTGCAGTACATCGTGCAGTGCATTGACCAGAACAACCAGGATTACATTGTCCTCTGCGTGGACCGGGACGACCTGGAGACCGCTTTGCGCCTGGCCTGCGAGGTCCAGCAGGAACTCTGCGCCGCCACCGTCACCTTTGATCCCCAAGTGGCTAGTTTAGGCATCTTCGGCCCTGATTTCCGCGAGCGGGCGGTCATCGCCGCTACCATGTTCGCGGCCCTGGCGGCCGTGGGCATCAATATCCAGTCTATCAGCACCTCTATTTCCACAGTCAGCGTGCTCATCCCAGCCGACCGTCTCGACGACGCGGTGGCAGCAATACAAAATGCCTTTGAACTGCCATGAACGAAAAGGCCAGGATCCTGGTCATTGACGACGAATTAGGCATCCGCGAGGGTTGCCGGCGTGTCCTGGCCGCTCAGGGCTTTGTAGTGGACACGGCTGAGACCGGCCTGGAAGGGCTGCGCAAGCTCCAGGCCGCCTCCTATGACCTGATACTCATAGACGTCATGATGCCGGGCATCAGCGGCCTTGACCTGTTGGCGCCCATCCACCAGCACGACCCGGATATCGTCTGCATCATCATCACCGGTTATGGCACCGTAGACCTGGCGGTTAAGGCCATCAAGCAGGGCGCCTACGACTTCATCAACAAGCCTTTCACCGCTGACGATTTACTGCTGGTGGTCAATCAGGGCCTAGAGCGGCGGCGGCTATCGCTGGAAGCCAGGCGACTGCAGACGATAGAGGCCCAGGCCAAGCGGATGGCCGAGGAAAAGGCCCTGATCGAGGAGATTGATCGGGTCAAGATGGCCTTCCTCCGACGGGTCACCCACGAGTTGCGTGCCCCGGTCGCTGCCGTCCTCAACTACCTGCGCCTCATCCTGAACGATGAAGTACCGCCGGAACGGTACAAGGAGATGGTCGGGCGCGCCGAGGCGATGGCGCGCTACCAACTGGACCTCATCGCCGACCTGCTAGAGCTGAGCAAACTGAAGGAATTCAAGATCAGTGCTCAGGTGAGCCTGGTGGACCTGGGCGATATTTTGCGCCAGGTGGCGGAACAGTTCGTGGAGCAGGCGCGGGAGAAGAAGCTGCAGTTTACCGTGCACATTGCCAGCGCCTTACCGCCAGTGCGCGCCGTGGCCGAACAACTCAAGAGTGTCTGGACCAATTTGCTCAGCAACGCCATTAAGTACACACCCCCAGGCGGCCAGGTGACGGTCAGCTTGCGGCAGGAAGGCGACCAGCTTATCGGGCAGGTCAGCGACACCGGTATCGGCATCCCACCGGAGGCGCAGGCCAGGCTCTTTAGCGAATTCTTCCGCGCCAGCAATGCCAAAGCGTTCACGCCGCATGGCACCGGCCTGGGCCTGGCCATTGTCAAGCAGATTGTGGAAGACGCTGGCGGCCACATCTGGGTGCAGTCCGAGGTAGGCAAGGGCTCCACGTTTACCTTCACGCTGCCGATGGCTGTAGATGTAGACAAGGAACTACCTGGTCGGTAGACTCAGTAGATCACAGTTTGGGTTCGTAGTGCGCACTTGTAGTGCGCTTTAAGGCGCTCAAGCACCCACTACGAGCCAGATTCGCGATCTACTGAGGATGAAGTTATGATCAGTGCCAGGGTCGCCAAGTTGCGGCAACAAAGCCTGGCGACCAAACCTTATATCTCCACGGAGCGGGCCGAGCTGCTGACGGAGTTCTACCGGCAGAACCGGGGGCTAATCTCCGCGCCCCTGCGCCGCGCCCTGGCCTTCCGCTATCTGCTGGAGCACAAGACGATCTACATCGGCCCCGGCGAATTGATCGTTGGCGAGAAGGGCCCCGCCCCCAAGGCTACGCCAACCTTCCCCGAACTGTGCTGCCACAGCCTGGCCGACCTGGACCTACTCAATTCACGCCAAAAAATCCCCTTCGCCGTCAGCCCCCAGGCCCGCCAGGTTTACGCTGAGACAATAATTCCCTTCTGGCAGGGCCAGTCCATGCGCGACCTGATCTTCCGGGAAATGACGGCCGAGTGGCAAGCCGCCTACGAGGCGGGCATCTTCACCGAGTTCATGGAGCAGCGTGCCCCCGGCCACACCGTCCTGGACGACAAGATTTACCACCGAGGCCTGCAGGATTTTCAGCAGGATATCAGGCGCAGTTTGCAAAGCCTGGATTACCTGCACGATCCAGCCGCCTACGCCAAACAGCAAGAACTGGAGGCCATGTTCGTCTGCGCCGAGGCGCTGATTCTCTTTGCCGAGCGCCACGCCCGCAAAGCCAGAGAGCTGGCGGCGCAAGAAACAGACGCGCCGCGCCAAGCCGAGCTGGAACGCATCGCTGCCGTCTGCACGCACGTGCCCGCCCACGCCCCGCGCGATTTCTGGGAGGCCTTGCAGTACTACTGGTTCGTCCACCTGGGCGTGACGACCGAGCTGAACACCTGGGACTCCTTCTGCCCCGGCCACCTGGACCGTCATCTGTATCCATTCTACAAGAAGGGTCTGGAAGAAGGCACCCTCACCCGTGAGCAGGCAGAAGAGCTTTTGCAGTGCCTCTGGATCAAGTTCAACAACCAACCCGCACCGCCCAAGGTCGGCGTCACGGCGGCGGAGAGTGGCACCTACACCGATTTTGCCCAAATCAACCTGGGCGGCCTCAATGCAGACGGCTCCGACGGCGTCAACGAGGTCACTTACCTCATCCTGGACGTGATCGAAGAGATGCGGCTCTTGCAGCCTAGCTCCTCCATTCAGGTGAGCAAAAAGAACCCCGATCGCTTCCTCAAGCGCGCGGCTAAGATCATCCGCACAGGATTTGGGCAGCCTTCGGTCTTCAATGCCGATTTGATCGTCCAGGAGCTGGTGCGGCAGGGCAAGTCTGTAGCCGACGCGCGCAACGGCGGCACGAGCGGCTGCGTGGAGACCGGCGCTTTTGGCAAGGAGAGCTATATCCTGACAGGCTACTTTAACCTGCCCAAGGTGCTGGAAATCACCCTGCACAACGGCGTTGATCCCCGGACGGGCCGTCAGATCGGCCTGGCCACCGGCGATCTGGCGCAGTTCGCCTCCTTCGCCGAACTCTTCGCCGCCTACGAAAAGCAGTTGCGCTATTTTGTGGACGTCAAGGTGCGGGGCAATAACGTCGTGGAGCGGCTTTACGCCCTGCACATGCCCGCGCCGTTCCTCTCGCTGCTGATTGACGACTGCATCGCCAATGGTAAGGACTATCACGACGGCGGGGCACGCTACAACACGACGTACATCCAGGGTGTAGGCCTGGGCACCGCCACCGATGCCCTGACCGCCATCAAGTACCACGTCTTCGATCAAAAGACATTGACGCTGGAAGCGCTGCTGGCTGCGCTGCAGGCTAATTTCGCCGGCCACGAGCGTCTGCGCCAACTGCTGCTGAACAAGACGCCCCGCTACGGCAATGACGACGATTACGCCGACAGCGTGATGGTGGAGCTGTTCAACGCCTACTTCAACGCCATAGACGGACGCCCGAACACCAAGGGCGGCACCTACCACATCAACCTGCTGCCGACCACGGTGCACGTGTACTTTGGCTCGGTCACCGGGGCGACAGCGGATGGCCGTCTAGCCTGGCAGCCACTCTCCGAAGGTGTCTCCCCCGTCCAGGGCGCCGATCGCCACGGCCCCACGGCGGTGCTCAAATCCGTGGCCAAAATGGATCACGTGCGCACCGGCGGCACGCTGCTCAATCAGAAGTTCACCCCCCAGTTGCTCCAGGACGACGAGGGGCTAAACAAGCTGGTGCAACTGATTCGCACCTACTTTCGCCTGGACGGTCACCACATCCAGTTCAACGTGGTAGATGCGGCCACGCTGCGCGCCGCCCAAAAGAATCCAGCGCAGTACCGCGATCTCATCGTGCGCGTGGCTGGTTACAGCGACTATTTCTGTGATCTCAGCCCGGCGCTGCAAGATGAGATCATTGCCCGGACGGAGCATCAGGCGTTCTGAACTGCGCTTCGCTGCTCGTCGGTGCTGTCTTCGCTCCCCAGTCGGCAGGCAGCTCCGGTAAACAGTAAGGTTGAGGAATGATTGATGTGAACTTTAGCTCCGGAGTGCGGTCGCTAGACCGCCGTTAGCGCACGCTAAAGCGTGCACTCCATCTTAAGTTCACACTAATGGTCGAGGAATTTCGATGAGGAAAGCAACCAGGAAACCACTGCAATTAGTTTTTGGCTATGCCCGCAAGTACATCCTGGCTTTGAGCCTCACCGTGATCAGCATGCTCTTGCTGGTCGGTGTGCAGTTGCTCATTCCCTGGATCATCAGAACCTTGATTGCGGCGGTTACCGAGCCAGCAACCGCTCCGACCTCAATGGCTCTGCTCGGCCAACTGACGCTGCTGGTGTTAGTGATCTATGTGGCCCGCGGTGGTTTACAGTTTTTGCGCAGCTACATGGCCCATGTGGCCGGCTGGGGCGTGGTAGCCGACGTGCGTAAACACATCTATGAGCATCTGCAGCGTCTGACACTGCGCTTCTACGAAGACAAGCAGACCGGTCAATTGATGTCCCGCCTAGTGAACGACTCCGAGCTGTTTGAGAGCCTGATTGCCCACGCTGTCCCTGATGTTTTCGTTAATGTCCTCACCCTGGTCGGCGTGAGCGCTGTGCTATTCACCTTACCCTGGATGGCCACGACATTCGGGATCTGAACCTGGAGAGCCTGCGTCGGCAAATTAGCATTGTGCTGCAAGACGTGTTTCTCTTCCACGGCACGGTGCGCGAAAACATTCTCTTTGGCCGACCGGAGGCCACGGAGGACGAAGTGATCGCCGCGGCGCAAGTGGCCAACGCCCACGACTTCATCATGGCCTTGCCCGATGGCTACGATACGTTTATCGGCGAACGGGGGGTCAAGCTCTCTGGCGGACAGAAACAGCGCCTCTCCATTGCCCGCGCGGTACTCTAGGATGCCCCCATTCTGATTCTGGACGAAGCGACCTCCTCCGTGGACACGGAGACCGAGCTTTTGATTCAGCAGGCTTTGGAGCGACTCATCGTGGGCAAAACCACGATCATCATCGCCCATCGCTTATCTACCATCCGCAAGGCGGATAGGATTGTGGTGCTGGAGGGCAAGCGCATTAAAGAGATGGGCACCCACGAGCAGTTGCTGGCCCTGGATGGCCTATACAAGCGTCTATATACCATGGCGGTGACGGTGTGACCAGGAAGTCTGGGCGAGGTAGCATGAAACTGCTTCGCCTCACCACTATCGTACTTCTGGTGGCCACGCTCGTCGTGGCCTGCGTCCCCTGGCCTTGGCCACGGCCGAAGTCCACACCGACACCTGCGTCGCCGACCCTTGTGCCGACCGCCACGCCAACCATCGTACCCCCGACCGCGCCCCCGACCGTGCCGCCCACCAGTACACCAACAGTCAAGCCCACCGTCGTGCCGACGGCCACACCGACGCTTGCACCTCCAACCAAGACACCCGTCCGTACGCCGACAGCCAAACCCACTGCCACTGCCGAGCCGCGGATCATCCTCACGGAGGTGAAAGCACAGGCCAACACACCGGGGGTCATCCACGTTGCCGGTCGGGCGCGGGTGTTTGAGGGCACCGTCTCCCTGCAACTCAAAGACGCCGCGGGCAAGATCATCGTCCGCGGGGCAGCACAGGCGATGATGGGCGCGCCGGAGTGGGGCGATTTTGCCGCCGACGTGTTCTTCCCCCCGCCGGCCACGTCGCAGCAGGGAACGCTGGAGATTTTTGAGACGAGCATGAAGGACGGCAGCCCGCTCGGCCTGGTAACCATGCCCGTGGTGTTACAGCCCGCGCCGGACATCGCCAAATGGAAGACTTTCACGAACACCGCCTACGGTTTCCAGATCAAATACCCACCGACCTGGTACGTCAATCAGGGTTCCTTCTTCCCGCCTCCGCCGGCGACGACCAAGTTCAGCACCTACCAGGCCACGTCGGCCCCCAGGGTATTGGGCAACAAAGACGCCGAGGTGTGGATCAGCGTTGCCGACACCACCAGCCTGGCCGAGATGCAAGACCTGCAAAAGAAAGGCTATAAGCAAACGAGCGCCGTCTTTGCCAGCCGTCTGGCCGTACGCTACACAGACAAAGCGCCGCATCACGGCATCTACGACGTGGTCTATACCATGGGCGGCCGGCATGAGTTTCGTCTGCACCTCAGTGCCGCCACGCACGATTTTGATGCCCTGTTTGCCTTGTTCCTGGCCACGTTCCACGCTACCGGGCAGTAGGTAATCTCCACATTTGACTACCAGCCCTTCTTGGTGTATAATCAAACTGCACTCCTAGCCAAGACTGAAGGGAGAGAAGAATGAAGCTCTCAACGTCCGTGGACGAACAGGGGGTTACGCTGATCGAGGTTCAAGGTGAGGTGGATGCCCACACCTCTGGCGACCTGGACAAAGCCCTGGGCGAGTTGCTGGCCCAGAAACACAGCCGGCTGGTGCTGGACTTCTCGCAGGTGGGCTACGTCTCCAGCGCCGGCCTGCGGTCCCTCCTGCGCGCCCAGCAGAAGGCCCGGGCGCTGGGCGGCGAGGTCAGAGTTTTCGGCCTGAGCCCCTTTGTCCACCAGGTTTTCGAAATGGCCGGGTTCGACCGGCTGCTGTGTATCGCCGCCACCCGCCAGGAGGCTATGGCCAACTGGTAGAAGTGGATTGCAGATTTAAGATTTCAGATTGCAGATTTATCTAGATAGAAGAAGCCGCCTCAAAAATCTGCAATCTTCAATCTGCAATCTAAAATCGTCTATGGCTAAAGATACCTCTACCCTGACCGTGCCTAACGACACGGCCTACCTGCCCGTGATCAGCGCCTACGTGACGGCCAGTGCTGCCCAGGCGGGCTTCAGCGAGGACGAGGCCAGCCGCATCCGCCTGGCTGTAGACGAGGCCTGTACCAACGTCATCGAGACCGCCTTTGAGCCCGGAGAGGAAGCCACCTTCACGGTGGCCTGCCAGCGGTCCGAGGCTGGGCTGCGGGTGATCATCGCCGATAAGGGCATGCCCTTCAATCCCGCCGCCGTGGCGGACTACGATCCCCAGGCCGGCCTCGATCGCGAGCTGGGCGGGCTGGGCTTCTACCTGATGAAGCAGGTCATGGACGAGGTGCGCTTCGTCAGCAAGGGGCGGGAGGGCAAGGAACTCCACCTGGTCAAGTACCTGGAAACGGGCAACATCGCCACCCTGCTCAGCGCCGAGGAGCTGCAGCCCTACGAGGCCCGGGTGGAGCCGGCCCCACCCGGTAGCTACGTCTTCCGCCTGATGCAGCCGGCCGAGGCCATTGAGGTGGCCAAGTGCGTTTACAAGACCTACGGCTACACCTACCCGGGCGAGCACGTCTACTACCCGGAGCGATTGAGCGAGCTGAACCGCACTGGGGAGCAGATCTCCATTGTGGCCGTCTCGGACAAAGGGGAGGTGGCTGGCTGTTGCGCCATCTTCGGCGGCCAGCCGGACGATCCGATCCGCGAGCTGGGCCAGGCGGCTGTAGACCCGGCCCATCGTGGCCGCCAGATCATCAGCCAGCTCGTCCAGCGGGCAGTGGACGAGGCCCGCGCCAGAGGCATGGCCGGGCTCTTCGGCGAGCCGGTGACCAATCATCCGTTTTCGCAGCAGGTGGGTCTCAAGCTCGGCTTCCGGGACACCGCCATCCTCCTGGGCTACATTCCTCAATCGGTGTACTTCAAGAAGATCGGCGCCGAAGCGCTCCCCCAGCGAGAGACCCTGCTGTACTGCCTACTGCCCTTGCGGCCCTGGCCAGCGGCGACGGTCTACGTTCCGCCGCAGCATCGCCCGCTCCTGGAGCGCATCTACGCTCACCTGGGCATTGAACGTCAAACCGTTGAGGTCGGCGAAACCTCAAAGGTTGCCCCTCAGCCGCGCCCGGAGCAGTCGGTGCTCTCCACGCGCGTGCTCTCGGCGATCAACGTGGCGCGCCTGGAGATCACCACCTATGGCCAGTACGTGACCACGGAGGTGGAGATCAAGCTGCGCGAGCTCTGCCGCAAGGGGATTGCCTGCGTGCACCTCGACCTCCCGCTGAGCGATCCCTGGACGGCGCTCCTCGGCGCCGCTTTCGAGGCCCAGGGCTTCCTGCTAGCTGGCGTCCTGCCCAAATACGATGGCCAGGACGTCCTGCGCCTGCAATACCTCAACGCCGTGCCGATTGACTTGGACAAGATACACGTGGTCTCGGAAGTAGGGCGAGAATTGCTGAAATACATCAGAAGCCAGATCTGAAGCGAGCTTCGTGTTCCGTGTTCCGTTGGGTAGATACGCAAAAACGGAACACGCACCACGCAACACGCCCCCTTCACGTTTCACACCTCACGCTTCACGTCTTGGAGGTCCGCCTTGAAAGCAATTATCTCCTGGCTATTCTCTGGCCTGCTGCGCAAGGTTCTGCTGGCCATTCTGCTCTGCTCCCTGGTGCCCCTGGGCGTGGTGGCCTTTGTGGCCGTACAAGGTTACACCCAGATGGCCCAGGACGCCATCCCGCCCAGCAAGGCCGCCCTGGACGAGCGTTCCATGAACTCGCTGGAGCTCTGGGCCTACGATACGGCGCAGCGCCTGGCCCGCTTCCTCTACGAACGCGAAGGCGACCTGCGCGGCCTGGCCCTGCTCCCCCGGGAGCCGAGTGCTTACCTGGCCTTCTACCATGCCTATCGCAGTACGATCTGGACCACCGCTGGCACCAGCGAGCGACCGCTGTACCGGGAGATCGCTTTCGTCGACAGCAGTGGCCGGGAAGTGGTCAAGATCGTGGACGGCCTGGTGGCCGGCCCGGGCGAGCTGCGGGACGTCAGCAAGCCGGAGAACACCACCTTCAAAAAGGAAACCTATTTCCGTGAAACGATGGCCCTGAAAGACGGGGAAGTATACGTCTCGCGCGTCCTGGGCTGGTACGTTCCGCTCAAAGAGGCCTATGCGGCTGGCGAGAACCCCAATGGGCGACGGTACGAGGGGATCATCCGCTTCGCCACCCCGGTGTTTCAAGACGGCGCCAAGATCGGCATGGTAGTACTGTCTCTGGATCAGGCCCACGTCATGGAATTCACCGCCCACATGATCAGCAGCGATGAGCACTACCTGCCGGAGGTCAATGCCCTCACGGGCGAGCACTCCTACATCATAGACAACGAGGGCTGGGCCATCGCCCATGCCCGGCATTTTTACATCGCCGGATTTGACCCGGACGGCAACCTGGTGCCCGCCATCTCCCAGGACCTCTTCGCCGAGCAGCAAAAGAGCGGCTATCTGCCCGCCAACCTCAACGCTATGGGCTTCATTGACGGCAACTTCCCCCTGATCTGCGAGTACAACCGCCAGGGCAAGTCGGGGTCGGTGCCCATCTACTTCTGGCGAGACGCCGCCTTTCCCCAGGGTCGGGCCAGAGCCCTGGCTTACGCCACCATCCCCTACTTCACTGGCCGCTACAACTCGCCCGCTGGCTTCGGCTGGGTGGGCGTGACCTCGGATGCGGACAAGTTCCACGAGCCAGCCGATCTGGTGGGGACCAGGATTGATCAGGCCCGCCAGGGGTTGCAGACCAACACCTTCTTGATCCTGGCCCTGACTGTCTTGGCGATCTTGGGCATCGCTGGCCTCCTGGCCCGTACGATCACCAACCCTGTTAGTAGACTGACCGGCGCGGCGCAGTCCATCGAGAGTGGCGAACGGTTCGAGCCGGAGCGCATCGCCAGCATCGCCGGCTCCCGGGACGAGCTCGGCCACCTGGCCCGTGTCTTCAGCCGCATGGCCCTGGAGGTACAGGCCCGTGAGGAACGACTGAAGAAGCAGGTGGAGCAACTGCGCATCGAGATTGACGAGGTCAAGAAAGCCCGGCAGGTGGAAGAGATCACCGAGACCGACTACTTCCGGGAATTGCGCCAGCACGCCGCCGAGATGCGCAAAAAAGCGAAAGGAGAATAATAGAAAGAGGAACCTATGGCCAATCTGTTCGACCGCTTACAAGCGGAGATAGAAACCCGCCAACGCCTGGAAGGCATCACCCCGGCCGATCTGCTGGACCTCTCCCCAGATTTGCGTCGTATCATGAACATGATCCTGCGCCAGGGGGAAATGAGCCTCACCGAAGTCGTGTTTGAGCTGGATCTGAGACCTTCAGAGGCCAGGGCATTGCTGGACACCCTTGTGGGCAAAGGCTACCTGAAAGCCTTTGAGGTGGAAGGGGAACAGCACTACAAGACCTTCCTGGCCCGCAAGCGCGGGCGGGAGGTGCCTCTGAACATCTGGGAGGCCCTGGACAGCAAGGTCAAGTGATTGCAGATTTAGCAACTCCCATCTGCAATCTCCAATCGCCAATCATCAACTTTGATGGAGGAATGACATGGCACAGATCATCTCTATCCACTCCTTCCGCGGCGGCACGGGCAAATCCAACACCGCCGCCAACCTCTCCGCTCTCCTGGCCATGGAGGGCAAGCGCGTCGGTGTCATTGACACGGACATCCAGTCGCCGGGCATCCACGTCCTGTTCGGCCTGCGCGAGGAGGACATGACCCACGCCCTCAACGATTACCTCTGGGGCAAGTGCCGCATCGAGCAGGCGGCCCTGGACGTGACGCCGCGCCTCAAAGCCGACCTCCAAGGCCGCATCTTCCTCACGCCTTCCAGCATCAAAGCCGGCGAGATCGCCCGTGTGCTGCGTGAGGGCTACGACGTGGGCCTGCTCAACGATGGCTTCCGTGAGCTGATCAACAAGCTGAAGCTGGACGTGCTGGTGATTGACACCCACCCTGGCCTGAACGAGGAGACGCTGCTCTCCATCGCCATCTCCGACGTCCTGGTCATCGTCATGCGCCCCGATCAGCAGGACTACCAGGGTACAGGCGTCACCGTGGACGTGGCGCGCAAGCTGGATGTGCCGCGCATGAAGCTCATCGTCAACAAGGTGCCGGCCTGCTTCGACCCGGCGGGAGTCCAAGCGCAGGTGGAGCAGACCTACGGTTGTGAAGTGGCGGCGGTGCTGCCGCACTCCGACGAGATGATGATTCTGGCCAGCGCCGGCATCTTCGTCCTGCGCTATCCGGATCACCAGATCACCGCCAGCCTCAAGCAAGCCCTGGCCAAACTGCTGCCGTAAGTAGTGTAGTAATGTAGGGCGGCTTTCTATAGCCGCCGCTCTGCTACCATGACTGAGGCAGGTATAGAAACCTGCCCTACGAGTTTCGACAGTAATGTAGGGCGGCTTTCCCTAGCCGCCCGGCTGAGGCAGGTATAATGCAGATTCAGGCCACGTGCCGGGCTTGTAGTGGGCGCTTGCCCCGATACATCAACAAGCCAAGCCTTGCCCTGAGCGCACGAAGGGAATGTATCGCGGCCTGGCAAGCGCACTACAAGTGCGCGCTACGAACCCTAACTGCAATCTACCGGGGCTGGAGGAGAATTGGCGGTACGTGCAGGGCAGCTCTTTGGGGAGAAGCACATGGTAGATACCAAGATCAGTCTCTTCGACTTGCTTGACCTCCCTGGTCTCCAGCGTGCGATTATCCTCCACCTGACCCGCCACGGCCCGGCGGACGCCCCCACGCTGGCCCAAGCTACTGGCGTGGACCTGGCTGAGGTCTGCGGCGCGCTGGATGCGCTGCAGAAACAAGGACGCGTCCGCCTGTCGGCCGACGGCCAGGCCGAGGCTGTTCTGGGCCGGGTTAAGAGCCGCACCACGCTGCCCGCCCAACTCTGGAACGCCCTGCAAGCCACCGATCGTCTCTACTCCGAAAAGGAAATTCCTGTACTACGCGCGGCTATGCCCTTCTTGCAATTCGCCCGCGCCCGCCTGGCGGAATTCGCCGACCACGGTGTGGGCCATGCTCTGCGCGTCAAGTCCTTCGCCAGCCAACTGGGCTACATTGTCGGGCTTACCCCCGCCGAGCGACGACTGCTCCGTATGGCTGCCCTCTTCCACGACGTGGGCAACGCCGTGGACCGCGAACGCCACAGCATCATCAGCCAGGAAACGGTCCAAAGGCTGACCACCGACGGCGAGCTCCCTTTCAATCCCCAGGAGGCCGAGATAGTCGGTCTTCTTTGCCGTTGGCATAACAGCGCCTACGACCCTAACCGTTGTGATGACCTGGTCGGTGAAGTAATCCGCACTGGGTTGCTGGCCTCTATCCTGCGTGTGGCCGACGCCATGGACATTGACCATCGCCGGTCTGATTACACCCATCGGCTGGCCCACGTCCTGCGCATGTTTTATCCCCATAAGCTTCCTTACTGGACCAGCCTGGAGGAGATTCTGGGCGTGCGTATCGTCTGCACGCCGGCCGTCAAGCTACAAGTCTTTACCCATGGCCACCTCCAGGATAACATGCAGATTGCCATGTTGCGTGAGGACTTGCAAAGTACGCCGCTTACCTGGGCGCTCGAAGAAATCGCTGTGGAAGCTGGAGGCCCGGACGACTTCTCCGGGCTAACACGGGCCAGCGAGCGAAGAACCCGGCCGGCGCTGCTGGTGTTTCCCTTCGACCCACACAGCCTGGTCATGGCGGCCCTCAGCCGCCAACACCTGGCGGCGGCTGGCTACGACGCCGAGCTCCTCTGCTATCCCGACACGGCTGGTGGCCCGCAATGGCTATGGGGCCAGACATTGCCCGCTATCGAACCGGGCCACTACGACCGCCTGATTGTCATTGGTGATCGGCCAGACCCAAGTGTTACCTCCCAGTTGCTGGAGACGGTCGGTCGCTGGCCCCGCGGCGGCGGGGAGCCTGACCGGTCGGCCCAGGCGGCTGGCGCTGCCGTCAGCCTGTTGAACCGGCACGAAGCCAATTGGTCGCGCCTGCCGGCTCTCCTCCAACAGGGCGTGGAGGTGATTCTGGGCGGTGATTGGGCCTACTTCTGGGGGGATGCCGCCAGCGGGGCGGATCTGGCCTGGGGCCGGATTGCCACGCTGTGCACCCGCGACCCTACCCAGTCCACCGTAGGGCTGACCGATGAGGAACAGGCCATCACCCAGGGTTTGCTCAAGGTGGTCTACGACGCCACCAGCCAGCCAGCCGGCGACACGGACAGTTGGCTGTCCCTGGCCAAGCCGATCCTGGAGCGCATTCAGACCGACGACTGGGCCTACTTCGCCGCGCAGGCGGGTGGCTTTGCCGCCACATATGCCACGACGGCCGCTCCCGGCCGGCTCGAAGGGCGGGTGCTCCGCTTCGAGGAAGTGCCCGACCAGTTGCGCCCGGCCTGCTACTGGGCGCTGGAGGCGGCTATCGAGCGTCACGGTCGGGTACTGGAACGATATGTCAGTTTCAACGTCCCGTACGCCATCGCCACCTGGTCTGAGGGCGATATGGTGCAGGTGCTGGCCATTAACCACTGGCGCGAGGAAGAGGCCCCTCCAATTCGCTTGCTCTACCCGGCCGACGTGGGGCCACCGCCGGCGGGGAACGAAAGCACCATTCAGGTTCGGCTGCCGGCCAGACAGGCCGCCAGAGTCGTCCGGGCGCTGCTAGACGCCTGCAACCAGGAAGGGGTTAGGCATGGTCTCTGACGAGCCGGAGTTGATCAGCCGGGCAGAGTTGCTGAGCGGGGGCCTGGCCCCCAGCCGGCGAGCCAGCCTCCTGCTTTTCGCCCTGGAAAGCCGCACGACGCACCTGGTGGCCCAGTCGCAGCGGGCGACGGCCTTGTACCTGACCCCCAAAGCTGTGGAGGAGCGGGAACGTGAGTTTTTCCAGGCCCTGGCGGGCGGTCGGGAGCTGCCTCTCCAACCCACCATCCAGGACCTGGAGCGTTACGCCCCTCACTGGACGTCCCTGGTCGGCGAAGCCGATGCCAGCCTGCGCGCGGCCCTGGCTCATGCCCTGGGACGGAAGTACACCTTCACCCACCAGGCTGTGCCCGGCATCCGGGCGGCCTTGGGCCTAGACACGCCCGCGGTGCAGCAGGCGTACCAGCGGCTGTACGGCGAACCGCTATCCTCCCTCTACGCCGCAGAGAGCGGCCTCGACGATCGCCTGCGTTGGGCCTTATCCGCCGTGGCCAGGTCGCTGGAAGCGCTGCCGCCGTTCTGGGTGGCCTTCGCCCTCACCCTGCCTGTTGGGCCTGGGCTGCTGGCCTTGCCCATCGCCATGGCCAACGTCGGGCCACTGGCGGGCATTGTGCTTTTAATCATCTTTGGTCTCGTCAACGCCCTGACTGCGGCGGCACTGGCCGAGGCGGTGGCGCGTAGCGGCACCACCCGCTTTGGCCTGGGCTATCTCGGCCAACTCGTGTCCGAGTATCTGGGCGAGGCAGGATCGTTATTGCTAACGGCCATCATGGCCGTAGATAACTTTCTGGTCTTGATTATCTTCTACATCGGCATTGCCGGCACTTTGGAGGGGGCGACCAACCTGCCGGCTGAGCTGTGGATCGTGGGGCTGTTTGGAATAGGACTATATTTTCTCTCGCGCAAATCGCTCAATTCTACGGTCGCCTCGACCCTGGTGGTCACGGCGCTGAACGTGACGCTCCTCATCATTATCCCCTTGTTCGCCCTGCCGCACGTTCAGCCTGCCAACCTGGCCTACGTCAGAGTTCCGTTCAGCGGCGGGCGGCCCTTCGACCCAGCCGTCCTACGGCTGGCATTGGGCGTCATGTTGACCAACTACTTCTCCCACATGTTGGTGGCCAATTATGGCCGGGTGATAATCCGTCGAGACCCCAGCGCCCGTTCCTGGATCTGGGGCTGCATCGCGGCCATCGCTTTGACCACGGTCATCAGTTGTTTGTGGATCGTCATGTTCAACGGCGCCATCTCCCCGCCGACCCTGGCCCAGGAAACCGGCACCGCCCTGACTGCCCTGGCGCGGCTGGTGGGGCCGGCGGTGAACTGGCTGGGAGCGCTTTTCGTCATCCTCAGCCTGGGCATGGCCTGCATCCACATCTCATTGGGGCTGCTGTTCCTGGCCGAGGAGCGGCTGCCCGTACAGGCAGCCGGCTGGCTGGGCGGGCGCGGGCGCTTCCTGCTGTCTATCAGTCCAGTCGTGGCGGTCTTCCTGGTGGCCGAATGGCTGGCCATCACCGGCCAGGGCTCGTTTGCCGGGCTGCTTGGTTTTGTGGGCGTCATTGCGCTGCCACTCTTGGGGGGGATCTTTCCCGTGCTCCTGCTGGCGGCCACGCGGCGCAAGGGCGACCTGGTGCCCGGCCTGGTGCTGCGCTTCTTGGGCCACCCGGTGGTCTTGGTAGGAACGTATCTGCTGTTCCTGGGCAGCATTTTCGCCTACGGACTGCTGATCTACCAGGACCCTGTCGAGCGGGCAGTCACCCTCATCGTGGGTAGCCTGGTGTTGATTGTTACCGCGATCATGTTGCGGCGAGGAGCCCTGAAAAGGCGGGCCGTGGTGGAGTTGCGCGCCGACTACAGCCCCGGGGGGCGGCATCTGTTCCACGTCACGGCCAACGGTCAACCGGCCGGGGCGCAGGTGCGCCTGAACTTTGGCCAGCGTGAACAACAGATCCAGGCGGCCACGGGCGACATTCCTGACTTCGCCTCCCTGCGTTCGGCCACGTTCCAACTGCCCACTACGGGGGCCAGCGAATTGAAAGTTTGGGTGCACCAGATCACGCCCGAGTGGGCTTCTGAGCCCATACCGGCGCGGCTGACCGTGAACTGCGGCCACGAAAAGAGGGAGCTCGACCTGGGATTGGGCGGTCAGGTGTTGTTGCCCCTGTCCGGTGAAACGTGCCAGTTGGAGATTACAATCGGCAAAGGAGAAAACAGTCATGGCTAGGATTATCTCTATCCACTCGTTCCGGGGCGGCACTGGAAAATCCAACACAACCGCCAACCTCGCCGCCTTGCTGGCCGCCGAAGGACGGCGCGTCGGCGTGGTGGACGTGCGTTGTGGCGATCAGGCCACGCGGCTGGACCTGAAGCTTTCCGGTGGACAAGCCCTGCTGCCCATAACTGGCGAGGTGTGCCAGTTGGAAATCCAACTGCAACGTGAACCCTAACCCGGGCGAGCCGGAACCAACCAGGAAAATCTTACCACAAAGACACCAAGACACAAAAAATAAAAACTTGGTGCTCTTGGTGTCTTGGTGGTTAACTCCATAGGCAGAAGCGGAAGGGGAGGGCATAAAAATGCCCATGCACTCTGACAACGCAAAGCAAGGAGAGGAACAGCACCGCACCAGGGAGCGCATGGAGCGGGAGCTGGAGATCGCCCACGAGGTGCAGCAGAGCCTCCTGCCGAAGGACATCCCAGAGGTGCCCGGCATGGAGATCGCCGCCACCATGCGTCCCGCCTACGAGGTGGGCGGCGACTTCTACGACGTGATCCCCTTGAGCGGCGGACGTGTGGGCATGCTCGTCGCCGACGTATCGGACAAGGGCATGCCGGCCGCCCTCTACATGGCCCTGGCCCGCACCCTGCTGCGCGCCCACTCCCTCAGCGCCCGGCCACAATACCTGAGCGACGCCCTGGAGAGCGTCCAGGTGCGGCGGCTGATGCGTAGCGGCTCCCTCGGCGCCCTGGCCGCCCTGGGCGCGGTGCGCCAGACCAACGACTACCTGACCGAGCACCATTCCGAATCGTCCATGTTCCTCACCCTCTTCTACGCCGTCTACGACCAGTCCAGCCACCTGCTGACCTACGTCAACGCCGGCCACAACCCGCCCCTGCTGTACAACGCCACCAGCGGCCAGCACGATTGGCTGCGCCCTACGGACATGCTCATGGGTGTGATGCCCCAACGCCCCTTTGAAGCGCAAGAGCGCCATCTTGACCCCAACGACGTGCTGGTGCTGTACACCGATGGTGTGACCGAGGCCTTCAATGCCCAGCACGAGATGTTTGGCGAGGAGCGGCTCGTCGAGGCCATCCGGGCTCATCAGACGGCCTCGGCCCAGGAGCTTGTGCAGGCGCTCGCCGCGACGGTGGCCACCTTCGCCGGCGAAGTCCCGCAATCGGACGACATCACCATCCTGGTGATGCGCTGCCAACCATGAGTAACAAGTCTCTGCACATTGCTGCTGAGCTGAAGAACCTGGCCCGCATTCGCCGCTTTGTCGAGAAAACGGCCACAGCCCTGGGCGTGGACCCGGCCGCCATTCCCGATCTGCTCCTGGCCGTGGACGAGGCGGCCACCAACATCATCGTCCATGGCTATCAGGGGCAGGAGGGGCCAATTGAGGTGGAGGTGGAGCGCCAGGGGGATGCGCTGGTGATCCGCCTACGCGATGAAGCCGCGCCTTTTGATCCCGCCACCATCCCGCCGCCGGATTTGAGCCTGCCACTGGAGGAGCGCCCCATCGGCGGCATGGGTATCTACCTGATGCGCCGGTGTATAGATCAGGTGAGCCATAGCTGCCCGCCCCAGGGCGGCAACGAGTTAATCCTGGTAAAGAAAGGAGTACTACATGGAGATCACCGTGTATCAAGTCCAGGGTAGGGTGCCGGTAACGGTCCTGCAACCGCGCGGCGACCTGGACGCCGCCAGCTATCGCGACCTGATCGCCAAAGGACAGGCGGCCTACAAAGCGGGGGCGCGGGATGTCCTGCTCGACCTGAGCGCCGTGCCTTACATGAGTAGCTCTGGGCTGGTGGCGCTGCACAGCCTGGCCCTGCTGCTGCGTGGGGAGAAGCTGCCCAACCTGGAGGCGGGGTGGGGGGCTTTACGCGCCGTCAAAGAGGATAGCGGCCGGGGGCTGCAGCCGCATCTCAAGCTGCTCAACCCCCAGCCCAAGGTGGACAAGGCGCTGGAGATGGCCGGCTTCAAGCAGTTCTTTGCCGTCTACACCGATCTGGCGGCGGCTATCGCCTCATTCTGAGGAGGTGGGTGAAGGATGACTCGTTTAGCTATCTTGCTCGCCGCCGCCCTGCTTGTCCTGACTCTGGGCGCGTGTAACACGCCTACGCCCAAGCAGGTCACTCTGAGCGAGAAAGACGCCGGCCGCACGGTACAATTGCCGGTTGGCGGCACGCTAGAGGTAGTACTGGAGGGCAACCCGACCACGGGTTACTTGTGGGAAGTAGCAGCCGGGGATACGGCCATCATCAGGCAGGAGGGGGAGGCGCAGTTCAAGCCTGACACCAGCGCCCTCGGCTCCCCCGGCAAGATGACCTTACGCTTTACTGGTGTGGCCGCCGGCCAGACGGTGTTGAAGCTGATCTACCATCGGCCGTTTGAGAAGAACGTGCCACCGTCCAAGACCTTCGAAGTGACGGTAGTGGTCAAATAAAGCGTGCATGTAGGGGCGAAGCATTTGTCCACCTTGCGGAGCCTTGTAGGGGCGAGGTATTCCTTAGAGGCTGTCTCAACCTCACTATATCATCGCTGTGCAGGCATTAGAGACTAATGCTGGATATTCTGAGGAATGCCTCGCCCCTACTGCCGATCGGCCAATGCTTCGCCCCTACGCCGCGTATTGCCGCAACCTGTGCAGCGACTCCGCCGTGTAGCGGGCGACCTCCTCCCGCCAGCCTGGGCCTTTCACCGGCGTAAAGGGGTCGGGCCCGGCCGCCGTGCACTCCACAATGATGCTGCCGTCATAGCCGACCTCGCGCAGTGCCCGCAGCAGTCCAGCGAAGTCGGTGTGACCACGCCCCACGGCCTGGCGATTGGAATCGGCGACGTGGAAGAGGGCCAGGTGCTGACCCGCGGCCCGGATGGCCGCGGCGGGGTCGGCCTCTTCAATGTTCATGTGATAGGCGTCCAGGAGCACCCCCACAGCCGGGGAGCCGACGTCGGCCAGGCATTGCAGGGCCTGCGCCGCCGTGTTTAGCAGATGGCTCTCGTAGCGGTTCAAGCACTCCAGGGCGATGGTCAGCCCCAGGGTCTGGGCGCGGCGGGCCAGCAGCTTCAGGCTATGTACCAGCAGGTCGTACTCCTCGGCCTGAGTGGCGATGGGGCGCACCCGTCCCACCGCCCCGTGGCAAGAGACGATGGGGCAATCCACGGCCACGGCGAAGTCCAGCAGCCGCTGGTAGTAGTCCACGGCCTGGGCGCGCACCGCTGTATCCGGGTGCGCCAGGTCGTAGTCGAGTGGCGTGATAGAGAGGACGGCCAGCCCATGCTCGGCCAGGGTGCGGCGCACAGCTTTAGGCCGATAGCGCGCCAAATCGCCCAGCAACTCCACGCCATCGTAGCCCTGGGCCGCCAACCTTGCCGCCGTCTCCGCCAAAGGCTCCTCGCCGAAGATCCAGGTACAAACGCCGTATTTCATCTTCTAGAAACCTGTCAGGTCGCCAAGACCTGACAGGTTTAAACCCTCCCTCCGCTAATCACCCGGCAGCGCCCCACGGGCAGCCGCACGGCCACCTGCTCGCCGGGCTTGAAACGCACCGTGCCGCCGGCTTGCACCCGCAGGCTGAGCCGGTCGCCCAGGCGCAGGCGATAGTCCACCTTGTCGCCCAGGTAGGTCATCTTCTCCACCACGCCCGGCAGGACGTTGGGGCCACTCATGGCGCCAGGCGCGGCCAGTTCCACCTCGTTGGGCCGCACGAAGGCCAGTACCTTTTGGCCCACCCGTACTTCGGCCGTGGTCGCCACGCAGAGGGGCAGGCCGTCCACCGTCAGGTACGTTGTCTTGTCCTCCACCGCCGTCACCGTGCCCTCGATGAAATTGGAGAGACCAATGAAGTCGGCCACGAACTGGGAGCCGGGGGATTCGTAGATTTCCTCCGGTGTGCCCACCTGCTCGATGCGGCCCTTGTTCATGATGGCCACGCGATCGGAGAGGGCCAGGGCCTCCTCCTGATCGTGGGTGACATAGACGGCGGTGATGCCCAGGCGCACCTGGAGATCCTTGATCTCAAAGCGCATCTCCTCCCGCAGCTTGGCGTCCAGGTTGGAGAGGGGCTCGTCCAGGAGCAGCACGGAGGGGCGATAGACCAGGGCCCGCGCCAGGCCGATGCGTTGCTGCTGGCCGCCGGAGAGCTGCCGGGGGAAATGGCTGCCGTAGCCCTCCAACCGCACGAGTTTCAAGGTCTCCATCACCCTCTCCCGCCGCTCGTTGGGCGGGAGGCCGCGGATGCGCAGAGGAAAATCCACGTTCTCAAAGGCCGTCATGTGCGGGAAGAGGGCGAAGTTTTGGAAGACCATGCCTAGGTTGCGCTTGTAGGTGGGCAGGTCGGTGACGTCCTGGCCGTCAATGAAGATGCGCCCTTCGTCCGGGTGATTGTGCCCGGTGAGGCAGCGCAAGGCCGTAGTCTTGCCACAGCCAGAGGGCCCCAGCAGGGTCAGCAACTCGCCCCGCTGGATGCCCAGGCTGATGTGGTCGTTGGCCACGATGTCGCCATAGCGCTTGCTAACATTGACGAACTCAATCATGAAAGCTGACATTCTCCCCACTCCCAACGTAGAACATAGAACTTGGAACATGGAACATGGACGTTACACCCCCTTGAACCCGCCCACCAGCTTCTCCGGCTGCAATTGGCGCTGGATCAGGAAGAGGATGAAAAGCGAGGGGATGATCAGGATGATGGCCATGGCCGAACTCACCTCCCAGTAGCCCTCGCCCACGGCCAGGTAGGTGCGCACCGGCAGGGTCACCGTGTGCGGGCCGTAGGTCATCAGGGTCATGGTGAACTCGTTGTACGAGGTAGTGAAGGTAAAAATAATAGACGACAGGATGCCGGGCAGGATGAGAGGCAGGATGACGTAAAGGAAGCCCTGGACCGGGCTGGCCCCGCAGACGGCACTGGCCTCCAGCACCCGCTCGTCCAAACTCTCAAAGGTGGCGGAAAGCACCAGGATGGCGTAGGGGGCGGCCAGGGCCACATGGGCCAGAGCCACGCCCAGGAAGGTGTCTACCAGATGCAAACCGTAGAAGATCTTGGCCACACCCAGGGCAAAGGTGATGGGCGGGATCATGCGTGGCAGCAGGATAAGCGCCGTGAGCAACTCCTTGCTGGGGATGCGCCGCCGTCCTAGAGCCCAGCCGGTGGGCAGAGCGATAAGAGTGCTGATGACCACGGCGAGCCCGGCGATGATCAGCGTGTTTTTCATGATCATCGGGATATCGGCGACTTCAATGGCCCACTTGTACCAGTTCAGCGTCCACCCCTGGGGCAGCCAGCGCATGCCGTACCAGCCCTTGCCGAAGGAGTTGAACAGGGTGATCAGGAAGGGCGTGACCATGTACAGCAAAAACCCCAGCAGGAAGGAGTAGACGAGCAGGGCCTTGGCGTTCAAGATTGAACGGACATATTGACGAAAAATAGTCATATGATTTGGGTGGTTAGGTTGTTGGGTAGTTAGGTTGTTGGGTAGTTAGGTTGTTGGGTAGTTAGGTTGTTGGTGGTTAGGTTGTTGGTGGTTAGGTTGTTGGTGGTTAGGTTGTTGGATTTTTGGACGTTCAAGTAGGGCTTTTCGTTTAGCCGTAATGTAGGCGTTAAGGGCAGGCGCCAGGTTCTCCAGGCGTTTGAGCAGGGCCTGGCCGTGTTCTGGCCCGATGAGGTGGCGACGGATGGCCTTGCGCAAGCGATCCTTGGTTTCGTACATGGAGCCCCGGGCATAGATCAAGAAGTGAACGATGTCTCTGGTACCTGTACGCCCGTAACTTTCGGCAATGTTCGCACTGATAGAGTCGGCGGCATCCACCAATTGCTTACCTACGACCTCTTTGTCAAATGGTTTCCATTTTACCACCTCGTCCCAAATCTCTTCGGCGATGGCTACCGCCTCCTGATAGACCCTCAGGTCTTCAAGACTTTCGTAGGGCATCTTCCCTCCAAAGAATTAGTTTTCCAACCCCCTAGCCCCCTAACCCCCTACCCCCCTACCCCCCTACCCACCTACCCACCTACCCACCTAACCACCTAACCACCTAACCAACTAACCAACTACGCAACGGGCCTCCTCAAGACGCGCATGTAGATCGTCAGGAAGGTCACCTGGGCGATGGCCATGACCACGGCCATGGCGCTGGCCGCCGACCATTCCAGATAGAGGGTGGCGTGGGTGAAGATTTGCACGGAGAGGGGCCGGTAGTTGCCGCCGGTGACCAGGGGCACGCTGAAGGCCCCAAAGGCCATCATGAAGGTGAGCACCGAGCCAGCCAGCACCCCCGGCCGGATCAGGGGCAGGACGATGTGCCAGAGCACCTGCAGGCGATTGGCCCCCGCCACTTCCGCCGCCTCTTCAATGCTGCGATCCAGGGCTTCCAGGCTGGACAGGGTGGTCAGACAGGTGTACGGATAAAAGAGCCAGACGTAGAAGAGGATAAGACCAGGGATGGTATAATTGACGGCCACTGGCTCCTTGAGGAAAGGCAGCACGGTGAGCAGGAACAGGTTGGCCCAGCCGCGCTTGCTCCAGAAAAGCAGCAGCCCCAGGGCGCTGATCAGGTGGGGCATCATCATGGGTAGAAGGATGGAAAGCCGAAAGAGGCGATGCCCTTTGGGCTTCTCCCGCAATACCAGAGCCAGGGGCAGGCTGAGGAGCACCGAGAACACTGTCGCCCCCACGGCCAGAGAAAACGTCAGGCTGAGAACGTCCCGGAAGGCCGGATCGCCCAAAAAGCGGGCATAGTGGGCTAACGTCCACCCCGTCTCTTTACCCTCTGGCCGGAAGCTGAGGATGACGGTAAGGAGCATGGGATAAAAGAACAGGCCAAAGAAACCGGCCAGGCCAGGAGAGAGCAGGAGCAGCGTGAGCAGGCCCTCCCGCCAGCGATGTCCGAGAATACGCATTATTACCTCAGTGAGGATGGGGAATCAGGGAATCAGTGATCAGGGAATCAGGGCACAGGCGAGACCTGATTCCCTGATTTCCTGATTCCCTAACTACCTGCCTTGACTACCTACTTGATCAGCCGCTTGGGGCCTTCCTTCTGGATGTAGTCAATGACGTCCTTGTTGGTCATGCGCACGCGGCCCTTCTCCATTTCGCTCCAGGGCGGGATGACGTCCCAGACCTCCTTGGGGATCTTGTCCCAGATCTCCGTACCAGGGTACTGCCACATGGTGGTGACCATCTTGATCTGCATGTCGTCGCCCAGGAGGTAGTTGATCAGCTTGTAGGCCACCGGCTTGTACTCGTCCGGGATGTCCACAGGCACGGAGAGGTAGCCGTCGGCGCCTTCGGTAATGCCTTCGGAGAAGAAGCCGGCCTTGACCTCCGGCGGCATCGTCCCCTGGCTGCGCGACCACAGCGAGAAGTCCATGGCGTAGACGCTGATCCAGGCGTCGCCAGCCTTGAACTGCTCGAAGAGGTTGGTCGGCTCAGCGGCGATGGGCTGCACGGCGTAGTTCTTGGTCAGGTCCTCCAGCTTAGTCCAGGCGTCGGTCCAGGCCGTGGTCTTCATGAGGTCGGTAATGGGCTTAGTCATGTCCACGCCGAAGGCGTTCAGGAAGCCGTAGGGCAGGGCACGACCAGAGCTGGACTTGGAGTCGGGCCGGATCCAGCCGATGTGGCCTTTCCACTCGTTCCGCCGCTCGTACATCTCCTTCCAGGACTTGGGCGGGTTGGTGATCTTAGCCGAGTTGTAGATCATGGCGTACTGGCTCCTCCAGAAGAGGGCGCCCTTGCCGCCGATCTTGACGCCCTGGGCCGTGTCCAGGTAATCGGCCCGGTTCTTGGCGATGTTGGGGATGTCCTTGGCCTTGTCCGGCGACAAGGTCTCCAGCTTGATCCCCTGCTGCACCATGTCGGCGATGTCCTTGGGCTTGAGGAAGAGCACGTGGGCATCGCCCTTGCCGGGGGTCCAGGCCTTCATGCGCTGCATGGTCTCAGCACCGCTGGAGACCACGTAGTCAATGTCCAGCCCCAGGTCCTTCTTGACCGCGGGTAGGACGATGGTCTTGAAGAACCACTGGAAGTTGGCCCCCGAGTTGGTATCCACGAAGGTGAGTTTGGTGGGGGCCGGCACAGGCGTGGCCGTTGGCGGTACTGGTGTGGCCGTGGGCTTAGGCACCGGCGTAGCCGTGGGCGGCAGCGGGGTAGCCGTGGGCGGCTTGGGCAGCGGCGTCGGGGTCGGTGCAGGACCGCAGGCCGCGCCCAGGGACGCCAGCAGGGTCACGACCAGGAAGAGCACCAACATTCGGTAGACTTTCATTGTCTAACTCCTTTCTAGATTGGGCCCGTTACGACGAGGCCCCTGTATCCCTCAGGGAAAACACTACCACCTCATTTGTCCGTTTGACCACCTCCTCTCCCTTCTCAGACCTGTCAGGTCTCCGAGACCTGACAGGTCTGAGGTCTTGGTCACTCCAGTGATGGGAATAGGCGCTTCGGTTCTTTGATGATGATGCTGTGGTGTCGCGCGTCAAAGAGATTAGCTGCTACCAGCCCCAGCCGCACGGCCTCAGCAAACTTATCCGCAGCGCGATCTAAGAGCGGCTGGATGTTTACTTGCATCCAGCGCGTCATTTCCGTATCCCAGGCCTGCATCCTCTGGCCCAGCCGGGTGAGTTCTGCATCCAGCCCTTCAAGCTGCCCAATCAACTGATCCAGACGACCCTGATCATTGGCCGCCACAGCAGCCGTTATTTGATCCATCAGGTTAGTAAGCTCAATCTCTTTAGCAAAGAACTGGATGGCATCCATCAGAAAATCCAGGCCAGTATCGTTATAGGCCTGCTGAAAGTAGCCTTGATATTGAACCAGCTCGGCCCGCATGGAAGCTGCCACCTGCCTGGCGGCATCGAATTCACGCTTTTGCAGGTGCTGCGTATATCTGCTCCAAGAATCTTGACTCAGCGCCGACGACTGGCTGGCCTTCTTCAGTTGCTCGTCAAGCTGTGGCAGGACGGTAACCAGGGTGTTGGTCTTATCCCACACCTGGCCGGTCAACTGGAAGCCTTCGGCGATCAGTTCCAGGGACTGGCGAGAATTGGTGAGATAGGTGACGTACCATTCGGGCAGGGCCAGCTTCTCCGCCTGGCCGAATTTTTGGGCCATCAAGCTTGTTTGCTCCTCAATGCTTTGCAACTGCTTCCGCATCTGCAGGAAGTTTTTCTGAAACTCCTGTACCTTCTGCGTGCTGCTGCCGCTGTAGGTTTGGAGGGCGAGCTTGTCAAATTCCTCCTCGGCCTGAAGCGCCCGCTTGGCGTGAACCGTCGCCCCGGTCAACAGAATGTGGGCCTGGTTCCAGTTACGTAAGCTTTCCTCGCTGGTCAGGGTCAGTGCCTTTTCAAAATCGGCGATGGCGTTGTCAAATTCACTGCGGGCGGCATAGGCAATGCCGCGGTTGGTGTAAGCCACGGCCGATTGAGGGTTTAGCTCCAGAACTTTGTTGAAGTCATCAATGGCCAGGGTATACTTTCCCTGCTCGGTGTAGGCAAGGCCACGATGCAGGTAGAGCCAGGGGTCATCGGGTGTGGCCCTCAGGGCAGCGGAGAATTCATCACTGGCCTGGAGGTATTTTTCTAGCATGAGGTTAGCCCAGCCAAGGCCCGCATGGATGAGCGGTAGCAAATACTCAGGAGGCTCCATATCGGCGACCAAGGTAAAATCTGCTAATGCCTTCTCGTACGATTCTAGGTTGAGGTAATCAGAAGCACGGATAACGTAGAGCATTGTCGTACGGGCGTCATTCAGGGTTTTGAGGTCCAGGGCTTGTTTAGCGTCAGCGATGGATTCGTTGTATTTCTCCGTTGCCCCGTAAGCGTAGGCACGGGCAAAGTAGGCCAGCGCCAGGTCCCGCTTCTCCAACTGGGCGGCGTTGATGGCCTGTGTAGCATCATCAATGGCCTCGGTCGTATTGCCCTTATGAACCAGGGCAAAGGCGCGGTAAGCGTAGGCCGGCCGTTGTTCTGTATTCAGAGCGATGGCCTTGGTCGCGTCATCAATGGTCTCAGCAAAGTGATTGAGTTCTAGTTGGACGAAGCCACGCAGGGAATACATCTCAGCGCGCTTTGAGTTGTAGATAATCGCCTCATTCAGGTCGGCCAGAACAGCTTGATAGTCTGGCTTGCTAAGGCTCTGTTGGGCGCGCTGGTAGTAAGCCTCGGCCAGATCGGCTCTGGCCGCCAGCAGGTCACCCTGTCTGGATTGAACCGCCTTCTGCAAATCAGTAATGGCCTTTTCTAGATTCCCCAGTTGCAGGTAGGCATAGCCCCGTTGGGCGTAAGCCTCGCCGTTTTCTGGCTTGCGGCTGAGGAAGGCGGTGAAATCAGCGATGGCCAGCTCGTACTCCTTCTGCTTCAGGCGCGTCAGTCCGTGCGACCAAATCGCCTGGGACTTCAGCGTTGGGAGCAGGGCCAGCGTGTTAGCCCGTTCGTAGTGTACGATGGCTGTCTGGTAATCGCTTTGGGCAAAGGCCTGATCGCCCAATTTGAGGAAGAGCAACGGGCTGGCCAGGAGCAGCGCGGCGACGAGTATCAGGAGAACCACGGCCAGGACAATGAGAAGCAAGTTTTTCTTCATGGCAGTTTCTCCTTTCCAGCGTAGGGGCAAATGCTTCGCCCCTACACGTCATTCCTCAGGCACGTTGTACCATTGTAATCTCTCGCCGACCACGTCACGCAGCTTCCAGCGCAAGCACTTGGGCGCTTCCACCAGCATTTCCTTCAGATTAGCCAGCCTCTCCCGCACGCGTGCCTGCTCCTCGGCGGTGAGAGCGTAGTCGCTGACGTGCTCCCACACCTTGTCCACGTTGGTGGTCAGCGTCTTCCACAGCCCCCAATCGCAGGAGCAAAGCTCAATGATGTAGTCCACGTTGATCACCCCCGGCGCATCCGCGTGGCCAATATCGCAGTCCTTGAGCAGGGTCAGAATGTCCCGCACGTCCTTCTCGTTCAGGCGCACAATCTGCAGCTTGCTGAGCAGGAGGTCGCTGGGCGGGATGGTGTAGTCGTCCAGGGCCAGGCGATGGCGCAGGTCAATGTAGTGATCCATCTCAAAGGTGTCCAGGAAGACGTCCACGTGGCGCTCGTTGACGGGGTCAAGGAACTCCAGCCGGGTATCGCCGTGCAGGGCATTGAAGCGCTCGTTGGGCTGGTAGCCCAGCTCCACGAAGGCGTCCTGGATCTTATGCCGCTCCGCCTTGAGCCCCACCACGTCAATGTCCGAGTAGTCACGCTCACAGAAGGGCAGAATCGTGCAGTGCTGGCGAATAGCCAGCCCGCCGATCAGCCGCAGGGTCACCCCCTGCTGCCGGGCGCCGTCCACGAGGCGCCGCGCCTCGGCTCTCTGGTCAGCCAGGGGAGTCTTGCCTGGTACGTCCATGGCTTGTCCTTCAGGGAAATGGCCACAGAAATACACAGAATTTCCTAGACGAGCGATGTTTAAGCCGGTATCTCTGTGTCCTTCTGTGTCTTTCTGTGGCTACTGGCTCGGCAACAGTTACATTGGCTGTAGCGTTACGGATGCCCCACCGGGATCAGGTAGAGCGGCTTGTGGTCGGCGGGGAGGCCCAGGGCGGCCTGCACCTGCTCGTCGTAGAAGGCGCCGACGGGCACAGCGGCCAGGTCGAGGGCCACCGCCTGCAGCAGCAGGTTTTGCGCCGCGTGCCCCGCTTCCAGTTGCACGTAGCGCTCGGCGCGCTCGCCGTACTTCCCCGCCGTGCGGGCATAGACCGCCGTGACGACGAAAACCACCGGTGCCTGACACACCGCACTCTGGCTCAGCGCCGCCCGGCAGAGAGCCGCTCGCCAACCCTCCACATGGCGCAACTGCGCCCGATGCCCTTGCGGAAGGTAGTGGTAGAGCCCGTCGTCGGTGGCTGCATATAACTCCAGCGGGTAGAGCGCCCCCGCCGAGGGTGCAGTGCGCAGGCCGCTGGCGTGGGTGACCCCCTGCGCCGCCCAAAAGAGCTGGCCGATCTCCTCCAGCGTCAGCGGCTCTTTGCTGTAGGCGCGCACGGAGCGACGCTGCTGCAGCGTCTCTTCCAGCGAGACGTCGCTATCCAGCCGCGGCGCGGGCAGGGCAATCTCCCCCTCCGCCACTGGCGCTGGTGGGGCGGCGGTGGGCTGAGCCTGTAGTGGCTGCAGCGGCGCACAGGCGGCCAGGGCGCAAGCCAGGATCAGAACGAGGACGATGAATTTGCCCACCGCCTTTTGCCTCCTGCCTTTTGCTCTTTGCCTCTCTTCATTTCTCCATCACCGCATTCTCGCTGGCATCTATTGCATTCCCGCCAGAATCCTTGCAATCTTCTGCTCCAACTCTGGCAAATCCTCGCGTACTACCTTCCACGTCAACTCCAGATCCACGCCGAAGTATCCGTGAATCAGCACATCCCTCATGCCGGCAATTTGTCGCCATGGTACTTCAGCATGCCGCTTCCTGAATCCCAGAGGAAGATTCTTCACCGCCTCACCAATGATTTCCAATCTCCGGATGACGGCATCTTGCACTTGATGTGAGTCCAAGAAGTCATCCTTGGAGAGCTGACTGACGTAAGCACTGATGAGATTTATGCTTTCCAGTATGTGTTCCAGGAAAACTTTCACGTCTTTGTCTTTGTCTTTGCTCATAGGACCATCACCTGCTCTTCTAGCACCCTCTCCCTGATTCGAGGATGCAGTGCCCGGTAGGTGAGAACATCCACTTCTCTTCCTAAAGCCTCTTCCAGGTCTAGCTTCAGCGCCACAAGGTCAAGCAAACTCTTAGTGCTTGGTAACTCAACCAAGACATCTAGGTCGCTATCCTCTTCCGAGTCTCCTCTAGCAACCGATCCAAAGATCGCCGCACGACCTACATCGTGTCGTTTCAAGACCGGGAGCATTCTTTGCTTAATTTCCTCCAGGAGTATCTTCATGGCATTTTCTCCCTTCCCTCCTCACCGCCGCCAGCGCACCGGCTCTTCCTCCGCCAGCCGCTCCGGCGGCTGCTGAGGCCTGGCCCTTTGCGCCTCCTGCCGCCGCTCTTCCTCTACGATGGTCCGGCGCAGCACCTTGCCCGCGCCCTTGGGCAGGGTGTCCCGGAACTCTAGCGCCGTGGGCACCTTGTACCTGGCCAGCCGCTGGCGGCAGAACTCGCTGATCTCCTCGGCGGTGGCCTTCTCCCCCGGCTTCAGCATGACGTAGGCCTTCACCGTCTCGCCACGATACTCGTCGGGCACGCCGGCCACTACGGCCGCCTGCACCTTGGGATGCTCGCCCAGCACGGCCTCGATCTCGCGCGGGTAGATGTTGAACCCACCGGCGATGATGATGTCCTTCTTGCGGTCTACGATGTAGAAATAGCCATCCCCATCCATACGGGCGATGTCGCCGGTGTACAGCCAGCCGTCGCGCAGCACCTGGCGCGTCTCCTGGGGCATGTTCCAGTAGCCCTTCATCACGTTGGGCCCGCGCACCACCAGCTCGCCAATCTCGCCGACCGGCACGTCCTTGCTGCCCGTCTCCAGGTCCACGATGCGGCACTCCACATCCGGCAGCGGCAGGCCGATGCTGCCGGCCTTGTTCAGGCCCCGGATGGGGTTGCAGTGCGTGGCTGTGGGCGTCTCGCTCAGACCGTAGGCCTCGCAGAGCTTGCCGCCGGTGAGCTGCTCGAAACGATTCTTGACCTCCACAGGCAGGGGAGCAGCGCCGGAGAGGCAGGCCCGGATGGAGCGAATGTCGTAGCGAGTGACCTGCGGGTGTTTGTTGATGGCCACGTACATCGTGGGGACGCCGGGGAAGATGGTGGGCCGATAGCTGGCGATGAGCTCCAGGGCCTCGTCCACCTCGAATCGCGGCATCAGGAGCATGGCCCCCGCGGCCTGCACGGCGAAGCACATGCAGAATACCAGCCCATAAATGTGGAAGAAGGGCAAGGCCGCCAGGACGACCTCCTCGCCCTCGCGCAGGTCCGTGAACCAGGCCCGCAGTTGCAGGCTGTTGGCCACCAGGTTGCGATGCGTGCCCATCGCCGCCTTCGGGACGCCGGTCATGCCGCCGGTGTACTGGAAGAGGGCTGTGTCCTCTGGCTCGACAACCACCCGCTGTGCAGTAGGCGACCACCCCAGCAGGTTCGGCAACCAACGATCCCCTTCGGCCAGGGTCACGCGGTAGCCTTCCTGCCGCTCCCGCGTCAGGGTGAAGCGAGTACGCTCCAGCGGGGTGAAGTACTCCTTGATGTTCGTGGCGATGACGTTCTGGAGAGGCGTCTGGGAGCGTATCTTCTGGACTAGAGGGTAGTAGCGGCTGAGGACAAGGATAGTTTCCGCCCCGGCGTCGTTGAGCTGGTGCTGCACCTCCCGCTCCACGTACAGCGTGTTGATCGGCACCGCCACCGCGCCAGCCTTCAGCGCCCCATAGAAGCCCAGCACGAACTGCGGGCAGTTGGGCAGGTACAGGGCCACACGGTCGCCTTTCTTCACGCCCAGGTTCACCAGAGCGCTGGCGAACCTGTCGGCCAGAGTATTGAGTTGCTGATAGGTAATCTTAGCGTCGTGGAAGATCAGAGCGGTGTTGTTGGGGTACTGGCGCGCCGCCTCTTCGAGGAAATGATGAAGTGGCACGCGCGGATAGAAGATGTTGGCCGGCACGCCAGGCTCATAGTGCTTAAGCCAGGGCTTATCCACAGGTGACCTCCTTGGCGCTTTAAACACAAAAGATGGCCACCCTAATTGTACAACAATTGCCGCCAAAAGTAAACATGGCCTCAAGACTGAACCATCGTCTCCATGAACGCCTGCACCCGCGTCTTGATCGGCTCCTCGGCGTAGGCCCGCAGGTCGCAATGATCGGCCTCAATGATCAGCCCCGGCCGGCCGGTGCGCTCGCTCACCAATCGCTTCATATCGTACTGGCCCAGGGAGTAGGGCTTGCAAGAGCGATTGGAGTGCATGACAAAGCCATCCACGGCAAACTCTTCTACCATTTCGATCATGCGCCGGGCGCGATACTGCAGGCTCTGGTTCAGAAATACGCCGGTGTAGGTGCGGGCGAGGCCGTCCAGGGGATCGCCGCCCAGCAGTTGCAGCGACCAGCCGCCGGTGTACGTGTCTACCACAAAGCAGGCATCGTAGTCCACGAAGAGGTTGTAGAAGCGGTACAGCTTGGGCCAGATGGCGATGTTGTCCCAGAGCAGGCGATAACGCTCGCGGGGGATAGCGCCCACGCCCTGGGCCACGCGCTGCGCCACCTCCGCCTTGAGGCGGCGATAGAAGTCCACGCACTCCCGCGTCCCGCGCAACACCACCACCGGAGCCATATTGACGAAGAGGTCGGGGGCGTTGAGGGGCGAGGGTTTGGCTTTACATAATTCTCGAATCTCCAGCCACAGCGCCGTGGCCTGGTTGGCCAGCTCGATCGTCTCCCGCAGCTTGGCCGATTGGAAGCGCCGCCGGGTGTGCCGTTCCAGAAACTCGATGAGATCGCCAAGCTGCGCCAGGACGTAGGCCACCACGTGGGGCGGCAGAGTATCGGCCTCATCGTGCAGGAAGGGGGTGTCCAGGAGGAAGAGTGGCACGTCATAGAAGCGGGCCACGGCCTCGTACCACTTGAGAACCGTACCGCAGATGTTGTTGCAGCAGATCAGCACGTCCGGCCGCGGCAGCCCGCCGAGGGGCGCTTGCTTGGGGACGAGCATGGCGCCCAGGCTGCTCTTGGCGTAGGCGCAGAGGTCCTGGGCATAGCCCTGACCCTCGACGACGGCGCAGAGGGTGGCGGCGGCACCGCGCGCCCCGCACAGCGCCCCGTAGTTCTCCGGATACAGGGCCAGGATGCCCATGGCGCGCAAAATCTCCACCGGCGCCCCGCTGGTCACCCAGGCCAACGGCTTGCCGAAGCGCAGGTACTTGGCCTGGGTATAGTGCCACTCCAGGAGCTTGTTCAGTTCAGCAGCGGTCTGCAGCTTCTTGTAGCGTTTCTCAGGCATGCAGCATCTCTCTGTTTAGCCCCCCGGCGTCTCCAAAGACGCCGGGGGGCTACTTCTTAAGCATCTCTAGAAATGCCTCCACGCGGGTGCGCACCTGCTCCACCGGCGTGGTCTGCTCGGTCTCCAGCAGCAGGTGTGGCAGGCCAGACTTCGTCAGGGCAGCGGCCAGGTACGGGTAGTCCCAGGCGTGGGGTTCGCAGAACTTCTTCAGGACAAAGATGACGCCGTCGGCGTGGTGCCGGGCGGCCAGGGCCAGCAGGTGCTGGGCGCGAGCGTCCAGGGAGCGATACTTGCACGGGCAGGGCAGGCGCTGCAACTGCCGCTGCGCCAGGGCCGCAATGGGGTCGCCCTTGACGGCCACTGGCGTGTCAAAGTAGCGCGCCCCTGTGCACAAATCGTCGGCGACAACGCGGGCACCCGCGGCCTCAATGACCTCCAGCAGGGTGGCGTCGTCCAGCGTCGCCCCGGTCAGGATGAGCCTGGCTGGGGAGGCCGAGTCAGCCGGTATTGCTGCCTCCCCGGCCATCGCCCCGATGGCCCGACTCAACAGAGCGTTGTGCTCTTCTTTGGGCATGAGCATGGCGGCGGTGACGGCCTGCCAGACAACCACGCTAGACAGCCGCTCTCGGACGGCGTAGAGCTGGCGCAGGAGATCGCGATTCTGGTTGTAGAGGCGGATGCTGGTGCGCAGGGCCTCGTCGGTGATGGTTATGTCAAATTGTGCCTCCAGGCGAGCGATGAACTGGTGTAGCTCGGCCACCAGGTAGGTCTGGGCCTGGGGGCTGGCCAGGGCCACCGGCTGCACCACGGTAGCCACGAACTGTGATGGGAAGTTCAATCGCCAAATGTCCGCCAGGCCCTGCATGGTGTCGCAGGTGTGAGAGAAGAGCACGCCTTCCAGGAAAGTGAAGCGCCCCTGCAGGCCCTGCTCCAGGACGTTACGGGCCAGCGAGCAGGTGTAGCTCTGCAGGTGGGCTTCTGAAGTGTCACCAAGACCTCTCCCCCTTCCTCTCCCCGATTCGGGGAGGGGTGAGGGGAGAGGTAGCAAGCGCACGGGCACGAAGCCGGCGGCGTGCAAGATCTCCTCCGGGGCGTACGTGCACAGCACGCCGCAGGCCCGCTGGCCGGGATAGCGTGCCGACCAGCCGGTGTACGGGTCGGCGACGACGGCGGCAAAGGTGTTCCAGGGATCTGTTGGCATTTGTCCTAAACTCAGTAGGGCGGGTACGTTGCCCGCCACCTATTTTGTGGCAAGTTACCAACTTGCCCTACCCATAATGTCGTAAACGATCTGCTATACACAGTTGACAATCTGCGACATTGGTGCTATAATATGCCTTGATCGGGTGGCTAGTGGCGCCTTGCGGTAACCAGTCCGTGAGTGACTCTCTGGCATTAGATCCCGCAATGAAAGGGACCCCCCGATCTTTTTTATTCCACTAAATCCAACAACTCCTCGAGCGCGATTTTCCGATACTCCTTATCCTTCCCTCCTCGCACCGCCCGGGCTTTCTTGTCCGCCGGTGAACCTTTCCCCACCCTGGCAAAATCTATTCTTTCTGGTTCCCAAAACCGGCCTCTTTTCTTAACGTACTCCAGCAGGAACGACTTTATGTTATCCTCTTGCCCTGTATACTCTTCGTCAATTGTCACTTTCTGCAAGTAGTCGAGATACTCTTGGAGTAATAGGTAAAGACAGGCGGCAAAAAGCAGGAGCAAGGCAATCTCTCGAGATTTCCCTCTCTTCCGCAGAGTGCGAAAGCCTTCTGTTTTGACCTCTGAAGGGACAAGAATAGCGTGGGAGATCCCGTCAGCAAAAGCCAGGACGGTGGGGCCGGATTGCTCAATTTTGCCGCTTTGATCAACTTCGACGACGTAAGGCATGGGGGCTACTTTACGGAAGTCAGGGAATTAGGGAATCAGTGATCAGGAAATCAGGCCCTGATTCCCCGATTCCCTGATTGCCTGATTCCCTCGGTAGCGGCCAGGTACGAGCGCACCAGATGCCGCCGGGAGAAGTGCCCCAGGGTGATGTAGGCAATGCGCATCTCCGGGCCGAAGAGGTGGCAGGTTCTCGCACGCCACCCATTCGAATCCAGAGCGTGCGAGAACCTGCCAGGGTGCGGCCAATTTGCTCCTCGCTGAGGCCCTGGGCATGAAGTTGGCGGACACGCTCTCCCATCTCCTCCAGATACTCGATCTTGGCCTGGATGTCCGGCAGCGGGTTATCGCGCACGGAGCCGCTGCCAGAGAAAAGACGCTTGATCGGCAGGCGGCTCAGGGTCTTAAGCGAGTTGATGATGCCGTAAATGTCGTAGCCCAGGCGCAGGGCCCGGTCGCGCCCGCCTACAAAGGCATCGCCGGAGAACAGCCAGCCCACGTGGGGCTCAAAGAAGCAGACGTGGTCGGGGCTGTGGCCGGGGGTGGGAATGACTTGTAGAACATAGGGGCCAGCCGCCACCTGCTCGCCCAAGGCGGTGGCCTGCGAGGGTTGGGGCCAGCCCCAGAAATAGCGGCGATAGGGCTGCAGTGGCTGAAGGCGCGGATTGGCGAGGACGGGCAGGGCCAGGGAATGCGCCTGGATGGGCACGCTGCGCCTGGCCTGCAGCGGGCCGTTGGCGCCGATGTGGTCCTCGTGGCTGTGCGTGTTGACGATGAGGTCCAGGCGCAGGTCGTTGGTGGCGCGCAGCAGTTCTTGCGCTGTGTGGGCACAGCCCGTGTCGATCAGCAGGCCGGCGACCCAATAGGCGGCCGTGAAGTATACCGGCCGCCCCAGCACGCCGCGCGCCGAGGTGAATTGGATGACGCCGTCAGGGAGTGGGGTGCGTTTGAGCATTAGTAGAGGACGCAGATGAACATGATTTACTCTGAGATGCTCGCTTCCAGCATCTGGCGCAGCGCCGCCGGGATCTCTTTGGGTTTACCCTGGCGGTCAATGACCACCTGCACCGTGCGGCCTGTGGCCAGGAGCTGCCCAGTGGCCTGGTTCACCACCTCGTAGGCAAAGGCGAAGCTGCGATGTTTGATTTCGGCGATCCACGTACGCACCAGCAGCTCCTCGTTGAAGTGCGCCGGGGCCAGGTAGCGGCAGGTCGCTTCGACGATGACGAAGCCGAAGCCTTCCCGCTCCATCTGAGCATAGTCAAAACCGGCGGCCCGCAGGTAGGTGATGCGCCCCACCTCAAACCAGACAAAATAGTTGGCGTAGTACACCACGCCCTGGGCATCGGTCTCGGCGTAGCGCACGCGGATAGGGGCCTCTACCACCTTCATGGTCGCACCGCCTTGAGGGCCATGACCACGAAGGCCGTGGTCTGGAGATTGACCTCCGGGTTGGGCATCTTGGGATTGGGTAGAGCAGAGATGAAGCCGCCGTCACTGGCCTGCAAATCCTCCAGGTAGGCAATGGCCTTCTCCACGGCCGCTGTGTTCTTCTGGCCGACGGCGGCGAAGGCCAGGAGAGCGTAGGCGGCGAGTTCGGGATCGCTGGATGGTTGCGCTTGTCCGGCCGGGGCGATGTACAGCGGGAAGCCGCCATCGGCGGCCTGCATCTGGCGTAGCCAGTCCAGGCCACGCTGCAGCGACTGGTCAGTCTCCGGCTTGGCGCCGGCAGCGACCAGCCCCTGAATGGCCCAGGTGGTAGCCATAGTGTGCCAGGGATCGTCACCCTGAGAGGGGGTCATAATCCAGTAACCCTCCGGGCGCTGCCATTGGCGCAGCCAGGCCGCCGCTTTGCTCAGCGCCGGATCGCCTGTGGAGGGCGCAGCCGAGCTGGCCCCTACTGTGGCCAGGGCCATCATGCTCACGCCGGTGTAGATGGTCAGGCCCTCCACTTTGGGATTCTTGGGCCAACTTCCATCCGGGTTCTGCACACTCTTCAGCCAGGCCACCGCCTTGCTGGCCACCTCCTCTTTGTCCTGACCCAGCTTGTGCAGCAAGAGGATGGCAAAGGCCGTGTGCGAGGTGTTGTTGTTCCAGTGTCCGGCGGCGTCTTGCTTGCCCAGAACGAACCTGAGGCCCTTCTGCACGCGCTCTGAGGTTGTTTTCTCCCCCCCGTCGAGCAGAGCCCAGACTGCCCAGATGGTATCTTCCACATCGCTGGGCTGATTCTTGAGCATGGCCCAGCCACCGTCGGCCTGCTGCGCGGCCCGCACGTAGGCCACAGCACGCTCGAAGGTCGAGCTGGACGCGGGCGCGGCTGTGGGGCGCGCTGGCCCACAGGCCGCGCCCAGCAGAATAATCGCCAGCAAAACAGCAAAGGCGCGTACCAGGCGCATATTTAGTGATCAGGGAATCAGTGATCAGGGAATCAGGTCCCATTAGAAAGCCTGTTTCCCCGATTCCCTGATTGCCTGATTCCCTGTTTCCTTCGCTAAATCTTACTCCCCGCCCCCGCCGCCTTCAGTTCCTGGGTCAGCATAGGCACGATCTTGAACAGGTCACCCACGATGCCGAAATCGGCGATCTGGAAGATAGGAGCGCCGGGGTCCTTATTAATGGCCACGATGCACTTAGAGCCCTTCATGCCGGCCTGATGCTGGATAGAACCAGAGATGCCGCAGGCGATGTAGAGGTCAGGATGCACGGTCTTGCCGGTCTGGCCCACCTGATGATCCACGCTGATCCAGCCGGCGTCCACGGCAGCGCGGGAGGCACCTACTTCCCCGCCGATCACCTCGGCCAGCTCTTCCAGGAGCTTGAAGGCTTCCGGCCCACCCATGCCGCGGCCACCGGAGACGATGATCTTGGCTTCTTCCAGGTCTACCCGCTTGCGGGCTTCCTTGACCACCTGCTTGATGACCGTCTTCAGGTCAGCCGGGCCGATCTGCACGTCCACCCGCTCTATCCGGCCCTCGCGGCTGGGATCGGCGGGCAGGGCCTTCATCACGCCCGGGCGGACGGTGGACATCTGCGGCCGATGCCGGGGGCAGATGATGGTGGCCATGATGTTACCACCGAAGGCCGGCCGGGTTTGCAGCAACAGCCGCTCGGCCATGTCAATTTCCAGGCCGGTGCAGTCGGCGGTAAGGCCGGTGTGGATGCGCTGCGAAACGCGCGGGGCCAGGTCCCGGCCAATGACCGTAGCGCCAAAAAGGACGATCTCTGGGCGCTTGGCCTTAATCAGGTCGGCGATAACCTTGGTGTAGGCGTCCGTGCGGTAGTGCGCCAGGTGTTCGTCCTCAGCCAGGTAGACCGTATCGGCGCCGTGGGCGATGAGGTCAGGGGCCAGCCCTTCCACGTTCTGGCCCAGCAACACGGCCTCCACGCGCACGCCGAGCGAATCGGCCAGTTCACGGGCCTTGCCCAGGAGCTGGTGCACCACCTTGGTCAGCACGCCGTCGCGCTGCTCGGCGAAGACCCAGATGTTGCGGTAGGACTCCAGGCTAGGCCCCTCGGCCACGGCCACGCCCAGGGTGAGGGCGCCCTCCGGGCACTGCTCGACGCAGATGCCGCACTCGGTGCAGTTGTCCAGCACCTTAGCCTTGCCGCCCTCCACGACGATGGCGCCGAAGGGACAGGCGAACTCGCACACCTTGCAGCCAGTGCACTTGTCAATGATGACCGTTAAAGCCATTCCTATGCCTCCTCTTTGGTTTAGGGAATCAGGGACTGGCCTGATTGCCTGATCACTGATTCCCTGATTTCCTGTTTTCCTGACTGATGATCTCCTGTAGCTTTTGCCACCTGGCCATGCCGCTCAGGGTTTCCAGTTTGCGGATGCCCAGGGGGTCAATCTCCTGGCGCAGCAGGCGCACCTCCTCGGCGGTGGGCGGCGATGTTTCGTGCGCGTCAGGGGCGATGGTCAGCGGAAAGCCCGTACGGGCCTGGATGTGCTCCACGCTGACACCTCGATGGTAGGTCAGAAGCCGCATCCGGCCACCTGGCCCGGCGAAGTCAAAGGTGCCCAAATCGCTGACCAGATAGCGGGGCCCTGGGCTGGTGACGCTTAGCTTCCGCCGTTCGGCCTCATCAGCGATGACGCCTACACCGCTGCGAAAGTCCAGCTTGGGCACGAAGGTGGCCCGCCCGTGACGCGGCACGTACAGGTAAACTCGCTGCGAGTAGGTAGTCACGTCCGGGATACCACCGGCCCCCGGCAGGCGCAACCGTGGTCGCCGGTAATCACCAAAGACAACGTTGTTGGTATGGCCGTAAGCGTCCACCTGGGCCGGGCGAAAGAACTCCTTGGGCTGGCCGACAGGTAATAATTCGCAGATGATTTCCGTGAAGGTCAGGAAGCGCACCGCCTGGCCCAGCCAAAATGACTCCATGGCTGTCAGCGACAGAGGCGCCCAGTCGGCGCACACGGTATTGCCCACGGCGGAGGCAAAGAAGAGTCCCGGGGCATGAGTGCGCTTGGCCAGCATGTAACCAGCCAGCACCAGCGGCGTGGCCAGCCCCTGCGCTACCAGATCACCGTCTTCCACCTGATGGGCGATGCAGGCGCAGATAAGCTCGTCAACTGTGTAGTCTGTAAGTTTCAAGTTTCAAGTTCCAAGTTTCACGTTGACTCTTGACGTTTGACGTTTCACGTTTCACGTTTGACTTTTACCGTCTCCGCCAGGTACTGCGGAAAGTCGCCTCGCTGACAGGCCTGCACGTACTCCAGAATGGCCGCGGCGTCCAAGGGATAGTGCGGGTAACAGGAAGTGGGCGCCGCCCCGCCAGGTGCCTTGACCACGGCGGTCACAAACATGTAACCGATGTCTGCCTCATAGCCGAAGTCGGCTGGGGAATCCACCAATCGCTCGGCGGTGATGATGGTGCGCCCGGCGAGCAGGGCGATCTCCCGGTCAATGCCCAGGTTGCCGATGAGGGCGGCATTGCCCTGCCGATCGGCCACTGGCACGTGGATGACCGCCACGTCGGGTCGCAGGGCAGGATAGGCCATGTAGCTCTGTCCGCTGTAAGGATCCTCTACCAGCTTGACGTCTGGTCGCACGGCTGGCAGGTCGGTGCCCAGCCAGCCTGGCCCGGGCAGGAAGCCCAGGCCGGCCAGGGCCGCCCGCAGCCCCCAGGCCAGCGAGGCTTCTGTCTCTTCTACTATTTCGATCTGCCCCTGACTGGCCAGTTGGGTAAACATAGGCGCCAGGCCAAAGACCTCCAGGCCGAAGTAGCAGGTGCGCACACGGCGCACGCGCCCGGCGCCCACCAGCAGGTCGCCCTCCAACCCGGCGGTCATGGCCAGCAGGGTCAGGTCGCCGGTGCCCTGGCGCAACAACTCCCGCACGAAGGCCATCGGCCGGCGGTAGAGGGTCATGCCGCCCAGGGACAGCGTGTCACCGGGGCGCACCAGGGCGGCAGCGTCGGCCATGGTGGTTACTTTATCCGTCACATTATCTGCTCTGCTCGACGAATGCTGACTTTTACCGCATCCCTAACGCAAAGCGAATCGCCGCCTCCACCTGCGCCATCTTCTCGTCGCTCAAGATGGTGATGCGTTCGGTGAGGCGCCACTTGGCGTAGGTGTTAATAGAGTCCAGGCTAACCACGCAAAGCGATGGCATCCCGTCTCTTTGGTCCAGGCGAACCTCCGCGGCGATGTCACGAATGGTGCGGGTTATCAAAGCTACAGTGACTGCATTGCGTACATCTATGGCCCGGTCACGCGTCAGGATCAGGACAGGACGGCGACCGACAGGGTGTGGCAGGTCGGCCCACCATACTTCGCCGCGTTGCATCACCACTCCTCCTGAGGAACGACCTCCGCCGTCAGGATAGCATTAACCTCGGCTACTTGTACATCTTCCGGTATGCGCCGATACCCCTGGATGTAAGCTTCCTCCATCTCCTGCTCGCGGAGTTCCGCCAGATAGCGCTCCAGGGCGCGGCGAATGAAGGCGGCGCGGCTCTCCTTCCGTTGTTCAGCGTAGCGCGTCACTGTCTCCAGCAGGGCCTGAGGCATGGGCACCTGAATGACTTTGACTGCCGTAGCTTGTGTAGACATAACCGTACCTCCACTACACAACTAAATGTGTAATGGATTATACACTACTATCCACAAAAGGTCAATGGCCGTCACTTTGCCAATTCGCTGATTCGCTCATTCGCTCATTCGCTGATTCTATACAACTCCCCATACTTCGCCCGCAGGTAGCGGATGTACGGTTCAATGCTCAGTGGCTGGCCAGTAGCACGCTCCATCAGCTCGGAGGCGGTGTACTTGCTGCCATGCTGGTAGATGTTGGTCTTGAGCCAGCCGTGCAGCGTGGCGAACTCTCCGCGGGCGATCTCCGCCGGAATCTCGGGATGGGCGCGCAGGGCTGCCTCGTAGAACTGGGCGTTCATAATGTTGCCCAGCGTATACCCCTGGAACACCCCGCCGATGATGCTGGCGTACCAGTGTACATCCTGTAGCACGCCATCGCGGTCGTCTGGGGGGACGATGCCCAGGTCGGTCCTGTAACGCTCGCGCCAGGCCTCTGGCAGGTCGTGGATGGCCAGCTTCCCCTCCAGCAGCGCCAGCTCCAGATCGAAACGGATCATGACGTGCAGGTTGTAGGTCACCTCGTCGGCGTCTGTGCGGATGAGCGAACGCTCTACCTTGTTGATGGCCCGGTAGAACGTCTCTAGCGGCACTGCTCCCAGTTGGCTGGGGGAAGTAGCCTGGAGCTGGGGGTAAAAGAACTGCCAGAAGCCTCGGCTGCGCCCGACCACATTTTCCCATAGACGGGACTGGCTCTCGTGCACGCCAGCCGAGGTTCCTTTGGCCAGTGGTGTGCCCTCGAAGTCCGGATTGATGCCCTGCTCGTACATAGCGTGGCCGGCCTCATGCAGGGTGCCGAAGAGCGCCTCGGCCAGGTAATCCTCTTTGACGCGGGTGGTGATGCGCACGTCGCCCAGGGAGAACTTGGTAGTAAAGGGGTGATGGGTCTTGTCCTGCCGCCCACGGGTGAAATCGTAGCCAAAGCGCTTGATCACTTCCAGGCCAAAGGCCCACTGCTGGTCTTCCGGGAAGTGCTGGCGCAGGCAGGAATCATCGGCTGGTGGCTGGGCAGTGATGGCCTGGACGATAGGCACGAGCTGGGCGCGCAACTCGGCGAAGAGGGTGCGAATAGTGGCGGCCTTCATGCCGTAGTCGGCGAAGTCAATCAAGGGATCGGCGATGTGCTCGTAGCCGGGGAAGAAGTTGGCGAGTTGGCGGCTCAGGTCCAGCGTCTTTTCCAGGTAGGGCTGCACAGCGACGAAGTCGTTGGCCGGGCGGGCCCTGGTCCAGACGTCGTACGAGGCGGCGTTGTGGCTGGAGAGTTGGGCCACGAACTCGGCTGGCACCTTGACGGCGCGCTCGTATTCCCGCCGGGTGAGGCGAAGCAGGCTGGCCTCGTCGGAATCGTAGGGCAGGCTTTCTTCGTAGGGCCGTAGTTCGTCCAGCAGCTTGCCGATGGCCGGGTCAGTGAACTTCTCGTGGGCGAGCCGGCTCAGTGTGCCAAGCTGGCGCGCCCGCGCTGCGGCGCCTCCCGGCGGCATGTAAGTCTCCTGGTCCCAGCTCAAGACGCTGCCCGCCGACTCCAGGTCGTTGATCTCCAGGAGGCGAGTTTTCAGGGCTTGTAGTTTGTCTTCCATTTAGAGTTTCTCCAGGTGAGTAGACGAGTAGACTGAGTAGACAAGTAGACAAGGAACAGGTAGACAAGGGGTACAACCTTGCTACTTGTCTACTTGTTTACTTGTCTACTTGTTTTCTTGTTTCCTTGCTACTCGTTACACCATCGTCCCCGCCAGGACGACCATGGCTCGGAAGGCCCGGAAGATGGTCAGGTAGTCGTCGGCGGCGTACTCTAGGCGGCGCGGGCCAGTGCGGCGAGCGCCAGGCAGCAACTCCGCCATGTCGGTCAGGGCGGTGTTCAGGAAGTCCATGGTCAGGGCGTAGGGCGGCGGGATGATGAACGGCTGCCGTGGTCGGGCCAGGGCACGTTGGGCGGCGGCGCGGATCAACTCGTGGGCCTTCGCCGGGGGCAGGCAGCGGGCCGACAGTCGCCCATAAGCCTCTTTTACGGCCGCCGTCTCGATGTCGCCCAAGGTGGCCCGCGCCTCCTTGACCAGCACCTCGTCGCCGGTGACCAGGACTACCGGCACGCCGTAGAAGCCGGCCAGGGCGGCGTTGAGCCCCGTCTCGCCCAGGACGCGGCCGTTGACCGCGATCTGGTAGACCACGCGTCCGTAGTAGGTGTGATCCAGGATGCTGGCTGTCGTCCCGGCCGCGGCGTGGTAGCCCACGAAGAAGGCAGCCGTGTAGTCCGGGCCGATACCCTGCATCATGGACAGTGGCTTGGGCGAGCCGGAGATGAGTTGCGCCGCCGGATTTAATTCTTCGATAAGTATGTTGCGCATGGAGCCATGAGAATCGTTGACCACGATCTCTGTAGCCCCGCCGGCCAGAGCGCCCTCAATGGCCGCGTTGACCTCGCCGGTCATCAGTCGCCGCGCCCGCTCGTACTCTTTCTCGTCATCGCGGGTCTGCTTGGCATCCACGATGCCGGAGACACCCTCCATGTCAGCCGAGATGAAAACCTTCATGACGTCCTCCATGCTGGCAGCGGATTACTGACAGCGGATTCGGGGAGCGGATTGAGCGGATTTGCCCCCAGCCGGCCAATCCGCTTAATCCGTTCCAGAAATCCGTTGTCAGCCCTCCTCGCTCAGCCGTAGGGCAGGCCCATGGCCTGCCTGGAAGGTTCTCACACGCCACCGATTCGAGTCCAAAGCGTGTGAGAACCTTCCACCGCCCAGGTATTGCAGAACAAGGCGGCGGGCGCCGCGCCCGCCCTACCTGTAGACCAATGGTAAAAACCAGCCGAAGAGCGGCGCAGGGCGAATGGCGGGGTCTGTGCTGCTGAAGAAAACCTCCTGGCCCAGCGCCGGCCCTTCCTCCCAGACGGCATGGGCGTAGCCGCCGCCCACGGCCAGGTCCACGTTCAGGCTGTGACCGCCACCCTCGGCGTTGACGACCGTCTCTGGTGACCAGCCCGCCCCAGGGTTTTGCCGGTAGCGCACCGTGAGGTTGATGGCCTCCCAGGTGTTGGGGGCAAAGACGCCCTCTGTCCAGGCCAGGTGCAGTTGCCCCAGTTCGTCCTGGACCAGGGCCACGTCCTCCACGGCCTGATCCTTGTTCGACGTGGTCACCGGCGTATTCGCCCCCCAGCCCGCGCCGCTCAGCACACGCTCGTACACGGCGGAGCCCTGCGACTCCGAAGAGTAGGGGCTGCCCGTATCGGCCCAGACCACGTGCACGTGGCCGGCGGCGTCAACGGCCAGCGCCTGGTCGTGGGCGATGCCGTCCGTGCCGGTGACGTTGAAGGCCGTTGTCCAGGAGGCACCATCGTAGCTGACGTAGTAGGCGTCGTAGAAGTACTGGTCGTAGCCAGTCTGGCTAGAGTTCGGCCCGTAGCCTACCAGATGCAGGCGACCCAGGCTATCGGTAGCCGCCTGATTGACGCCCATGGACTGGTTCCAGGCGGCCAGGGGCTCCCAGCCTGCGCCCTGGTGCACGGTGTAGGTAAAGGCAAAGCCAATGCTCAGGAAGAGGTACAGCCTCCCCTGGGCGTCTTGGGCAAAGGTCAGGCCGTAGCCACCAGGCACGTAAGCCTCGCCGTTACGATAGACGACCTCGGCGGGCGACCAGGTGCTGCCGTCCCAGGTGCGATGCAGGACCTCGGTGGCGTCATGCGGCGCTCCGTCCAGGGCGGTGTAGCCCCGGCACCAGGCGAGGTGCAGCTTGCCGTCGGGCGCTCGCCACAGCTCGGGCCACCAGTCGGGCCAGGGCGAGGCGGAGAGCGAGAGCGGCGGCGTCCAGACTTGCGCCTCTGATCGCCAGCGCCGGTGGAAGACCTCCAGATTGCCTCCCACGCTCTCCGACCAGACCACGTGCACGTCGCCCGCGCCGTCCACAGCCACCCGCGGCCCCCGCGAAGCACCAGTGGTGCGTGACAGGTTGATCGGGAAGCTCCAGGTGGCTGAAGCCGCGCTGCTGGCTATCTGCCCAGCTAAGCTGGTGGCACTGGGGCCTGGCCACAAGGCCAGCACCAGGATAGCCACCAGCAGCGCAGGGATCAGGGAATCAGTAAACAGGGAATCGGGTCTTCTTGCCCCTGATTTCCTGATTCCCTGGTTCCCTGATTTCCTGCTCACCGTTCCCCCTAGACGATGTTCTTCGCCCGCAGGCGGCTGACCAGGGACTTCACCTGCTCGGATGGGGGGCCGGTGAGTACTTCTCCCGCCCCACGTGGCTCCGGGGAGAAGCTGCGCTTCACCTGTGTAGGTGACCCCTCCAGGCCGATGGATTGCGGGTCGGCTTCTAGATCCTCCGCTTTCCAGGTGGTGACCGTCTGCTGGCGATAGGCGTTCATGATCGCCGCGGCGTGGGGATAGCGCGGCTTGTTAGCCTCTTTGGTGATAGTCAGCAGGGCTGGCAGTGGCGCCTCGATCTCCTCGAAGCCGTCTTCCAGGGTGCGCTTGGCCACGACCTTCTTGCCGTCTATAACGTCCAGTTCGCGCACGTAGGTGACCTGGGGCAGGTCCAGGAACTCGGCCAGTTGCGGGCCGACCTGAGCCGTGTCGCCATCAATGGCCTGGCGTCCGGCCAGGATCAGGTCGTAATTGCCGATTTTCTTGATGGCCATGCCCAGGGTGTAGGCTGTGGCCCAGGTGTCGGCGCCGGCCAGGGCGCGATCGGTGAGCAGAACCGCCTGATCAGCTCCTATGGCCAGGGCCTCCCGCATAGCATCCTCGGCCTGAGGCGGGCCCATAGAGATGGCGATGACCTCGCCGCCGTAGCGTTCCCGCAGTTGCAAGGCCGCCTCCAGAGCGTTCTTGTCTTCCGGGTTGATGATGCTGGGCACGCCCTCCCGGATCAACGTCCCTGTGCGCGGATCAATCTTCACGTTGGTGGTATCCGGCACCTGTTTAATGGTGACGATAATACGCATATGCACACTCCTCGTTGCTGATGGCAGATAGCCGATGGCTGATGGCCGATGGCACTATCCGCTATCAGCTATCAGCTATTAGCTATCTGCCACCTAAGTGATTCGCAGGCCAGCCTGGCGGAAGATGTCCGTGGCGATGACCAGGCGCTGCACCTCGTTGGTGCCTTCGAAGATTTCCGTGATGCGGGCATCCCGGTACATGCGCTCCACGGGGTACTTCTTCATGTAGCCCATGCCGCCGTGGATCTGCATGCACCTGTTCACGCAACGGTGCAGCACCTCGGAGCCGAAGAGCTTGCACATGGCCGCCTCACGGCTGTGCCTCTGGCCAGTGTCAATCAGCCAGGCCGTGCGGTAGACCAGCGAGCGCAGGGCTTCTATCTCCGTGGCCATGTCGGCGATCATCCACTGGATGGCCTGCTTCTGGGCGATAGGAGCGCCAAACTGGCGCCGGCTCTTGGCGAAGTCCACAGACATTTCCAGCGCCGCCTGCGACCCACCCAGGCAGCCGGCACCCAGGCCGGCACGACCAATATCCAGCGTCTTTAAGGCAGTGATGAACCCGGCGCCGAACTGCCCCAGCACGTTCTCCTTAGGCACCCGGCAGTCGTCGAAGAAGAGCTCACAGGTAGACGAGCCACGAATGCCCATCTTCGTCTCCTTGGTGCCCACCTTGAAGCCGGGGAATTCCTTCTCCACGATGAAGGCGGTGACGCCACCGCGCGCCCCCAGCGCCGGATCGGTAACGGCGAAGACGGTGATGACGTCAGCAATATCCCCGTTGGTTATCCAGAGCTTGGAGCCGTTGAGGACGAAGTAGTCGCCATCACGCACGGCGCGCGTCTGGATGGCAGCGGCGTCGCTGCCGGCGTTGGGCTCTGTCAGGGCGAAGGCGGCGATTTTCTCGCCCTTAGCCAGCGGCACCAGGTATTTTTGCTTCTGCTCCTCCGTGCCGTCCAGGTAGATGGCCATGGCCCCGATACCAGTGTGCGCCCCGATGATCGTGGCCGTGGAGCCACAGACCCGGTTGATCTCCTCCATGAAGATGCAGTAGCCTATTTCTCCAGCGCCGGCGCCACCGTACTTCTGCGGGAAGGGCACGCCCATGAGACCCAGCTTGGCTGCTTTCTTGATGGTCTCCATGGGCACCCGCTCTTCGCGGTCAATCTCCGCCGCGATGGGCGCGACCTCGTTCCTGGCGAACTCGCGCACCATGCGCCGGAATAGCTCGTACTCCTTGGGAAAACTGAAATCCATGGTTGCCTCCTCATAGAGGACGCAGATGAACGCTGATTACGCTGATTCTTTTCTATTTTATCGGCGAAAATCGGCGTGCATCTGTGTCCACTTTCCTATAGTGAGGAGCTAGCACCTCCAGGTGCGGATTTGACAGCAAGTAGGGCGGCTTTCCATAGCCGCCGCATCCGGGGGCAGGTATGGAAACCTGCCCTACTACTGCCCTACTACTCAGCCGGCATCTGGGGATGCCTGCTCCTCCTCTAGCGTTAATCTGCGTCCGCTTAACTCCGCAACTCGCGTTTCAAAATCCTCCCCGCGGCTCCCTTGGGTAAAGAGTCGCGGAATTCCACGATCCGTGGGCATTTGAATGAGGCGACGCGCTCCTGGCAGTAGGCGATGAGCTCTTCGGCGGTGGCCGTCATCCCTGGCTTGAGGACGACGAAGGCCTTTATCTCCTCGCCCAGGGCCTCATCGGGTACGCCCACCACGGCCACCTCACTGACAGCAGGGTGGGCGTAGAGCACGTCCTCTACCTCCCTTGGATAGATGTTGAATCCACCACGGATGATCATTTCCTTCTTGCGGTCTACGATGTAGAAGTAGCCCTCTTCGTCCATCCGGGCGATGTCCCCGGTGTGAAACCAACCGTTGCGCATTACCTCCGCCGTGGCCTCCGGGCGTTTGTAGTAGCCCTTCATGACGTTGTGCCCCCGGATGACGATCTCCCCCAGCGCGCCTATAGGCATAGGTACATCCTCATCGTCCACGACCCGCATCTCCGTGCCCCAGATGGGGATGCCGATGGAGCCCGGCTTGCGCCGCTGCTCACGCACGTTGAAACTGGCCACCGGTGAGGTCTCGGACAGGCCGTAGCCCTCCAGGATGACGACGTTGTACTTCTTCTCGAAGGCTTTCATCACCTCCACAGGCAAGGCCGCGCCGCCGGAGACGCAGATGCGCAGGGCCGATAGATCGTACTTGTCCGCCTCCGGGAAGTTCAGCAGATAGAAGTACATGGTAGGCACGCCAGCGAAGATGGTGACCTTGTCCCGCTGGAACATTTCCAACGCCGCCTGCGGCGCGAAGTGGGGCAGCATGCTCAGGGTGGCCCCGGCATAGATGGAGAGGTTCATGGCGCAGGTCTGGCCGAAGGAGTGGAACAGGGGCAGGGCGGCGGCGATGACATCTTTATGCGTGGCCCCCACCAGGCGATCGGCGCAGAAGGCAGCGTTATAGAACATGTTGAAGTGGGTGAGTTCAGCACCTTTGGGCCGCCCCGTGGTACCAGCAGTGTAGAGGATGACGGCGGTATCGTCCGGCATCGTCCAGGACATCTCGCAGACCGGTGAGGCCGTGGCCAGCAGGGCATTGTAGGAGATGGCCCCATCGGGCAGGGCATCCGACCCTGGCAAGTTGACCACGATCAGGTATCTGCAGGTCTCGGTCAGGTCAAAGCCCTTCTTCGCCTCGTCAATGAGACCCTCCCAGGCGAAGAGGGCTACGGCGTCGGCATCCTGCAGGTGGTAGTCAATTTCCCCGGCCTTGAACAGCACGTTCAGCGGCACCACCGTAGCCCCCAGCTTGAGAATGCCGTAGTAGACGATGGGGAACTGGGGGACGTTGGGCAGCATGAGCGCCACCTTGTCGCCCGGCCGCACGCCCAGCGACTTAAGGGCGTTAGCCACCTTGCTGGAAGCAGCGTTCAGCTCAGCGTAGGAGAGTTTGCTCTCGCCCAGGAGCACGGCTGTCTTGGCCGGATCGCGCCTGGCGCTCTCTACCAGGGAAATCGCCATGTTCAACATGGGGCACCTCCGGGCTTGGTCGGATGGTCACTTGGTCAGATGGTCACTTGGTCGGATGGTCACTTGGTCAAGTGGTCGGATGGTCAAATGGTCGGATGGTCAAGTGGTCGGGTGGTCAGTTGGTCAAGTGGTCAGGTGGTCGGTTGGTCGGTTGGTCATTTGGTCACATGGTCAGATGGTCAGTTGGTCCGGTAGTCTAAAATGACTATCAGACTAACTGACCAACAGACCATCAGACCACCAGACTACCAGGTCAATAGACCATCAGACTAATAGACCAACCGACCATCAGACCAATAGACCACCAGACTATTTATCCTGGAACTTGGCCTGGCGCTTCTGCAGGAAGGCGTTGACACCTTCGTGGGCGTCCTCAGACTTCATCACCTCGGCGAACTTGTCCGCCTCGATGAGCAGGCCGTCCTTGAGGGAGACCTTGAGGCCCTCGTCCACGGCCTCCATGGCCAGGCGAACGGCCACCTGCCCCTTGGAGAGGATCTTCTTGGCCAGGTCTTTGGCCGCCTTGACTACCTCGCCCGCGGGCACGACCTTGTTCACCAGGCCGAGGCGGAAGGCCTCCTGCGCGGTAATCATGTCGCCGGTGAGGATAAGCTCCAGGGCCTTAGCCTTACCCACGAGGCGCGGCAGGCGCTGCGTCCCGCCGAAGCCCGGGATGATGCCCAGGTTCATCTCCGGCTGCCCAAAGCGGGCATTGTCGGCGGCGATGCGGAAGTGGCAGGCCATAGCCAGCTCGTTGCCGCCACCCAGGCAGACGGCGTTGATGGCGCAGATGACGGGCTTCCTCAGGTTTTCGATCTTGTTTAGGATGCCCTGGCCCACCAGCACCACCTCTTTGGCTTGCTCCGGCGTCTTCAGGGCGGCGATCTCGTTGATGTCCGCCCCGGCAACGAAGGCGAACTGCCCGGCGCCGGTGATGATCACCGCCTTGACGTTGGGATCGGCGGCTACTTCATCAATGGCGCTGTTCAGGTCGGCCATCGTCGGCGAGTTGAGGGCATTCGCCGGCGGGTGGTCAATGGTCAGGATAGCCACGCGGTCCTCCACCGCCACCTTAACGTATTGTCGCTCAGTCATTGGATGATCTCCTTTCTTGTCTTTGAGTGGTAATTCTGGAGATGGGTAGACAAGTAGACAAGGATCAAGTAGACAAGGGTGGGTAGACAAGAATCGAGTAGACGAGGCTCAAGTAGACAAGGACTTGCTTCTTGCCTCCTTGATACTTCTTGCCAATGTTACATTTGTCATTGCGAGAACCCCATGCCCTCGGGGGCATGCGCGAGGACAGAAACTTGTGCTCAGCCGTAGGGCGGGCGCGGCGCCCGCCGCCCTGTTTTGCGCATCTGGGCAGCAGGCCACGGGCACTGCCCTACGGCAATTACTAGCCAAGTTTCTGAGCAGTCCCCAATGACGCGGCGGCGTCATTCCCGGTAGCAGAAACTTAGGCGAGGTTCGTAGTAGCGACTTCAGTCGCCGTTGCTGCCAACAAACGACTAAAGTCGTTACTACGAGCCAAGTTTCTGAGTAGCGCAGAAGCCGCAGCGTCAGGGCCAGCGAAGGGATGCTCCTCGCAATGACAGTTGAAATTTAGCAGTGTCAATACTTGCCACTTGTCTACTTGCTACTTGTCTACTTGCCACTTGTCTACTTGCTACATGCTAAGTGGTATACTCCTTGAACCCCTTGCCGCTCTTCTTGCCCAGGTGGCCAGCGCGGAGCTTGGTCTTGAGCAGGCGGGCAGGGCGGAAGCGCTCGCCGTACTTCTGGCGCAGCCCCTCCAGCTTGTCCACTACTACGTCCAGGCCGATGGTGTCCGCCAGTTCCAGCGGGCCCATGCGCTCGCCGTGGTAGGTCATGCCTGTGCCGGCGATCATGGCCATGTCAATGTCGCTGACTTTGGCGATGTTCTCCATGACGCAGAGCACAGCCTCGTTGATCATGGGCATCATCAGGCGGTCCACGCTGAACTCGGTGCCTTTCTGGGTCTTGCCCTCGGCCTGCAGTTCCTTGATCATCTGCTTCACCGGCTCTTCTGTCTCGCCGCCGTAGCCGTAGAAGCCCGCCCCGGACTTCTCGCCCAGACGCCCAGCCTTGACCAGCTTCTCGAACAGCTCGGCGCCCTTCATGCGCTCGCCATACTCCGAGTACAGGTACTGTCCGACGTCGGCACACACGTCCAGCCCCAGCATGTCCATGAGGGTGAACGGCCCCATGGGCCAGCCGAACCCGGTCATCGCCTCATCAATCTCCTGAGCTGTAGCGGCGCCTTCCTGCAGAGCCAGCACCGCCTCGTTCAGGTAGGGCATGAGCAGGCGGTTGACCAGGAAGCCCGGGCACTCCTGGACGACCACCGGGATCTTGCGCAGGGACTCCGTGAACATCACCACGTCGTCTACGGTCTCCTGCGAGGTGTCCAGGCCGGGGATGATCTCCACCAGCTTCATGACGTGGGCGGGGTTAAAGAAGTGCATGCCGATCACTTTGTGCGACCGGCTGGTCGCCGCAGCCATCTCGCTGATGGACAGGGCCGAGGTGTTGCTGGCGAAGATGGTGCCCTCCGGGCACACCTTGTCCAACTCGGCGAAGAGCTGCTTCTTGATGGCCATCTTCTCCGGTACGGCCTCAATGACGATGTCCACGTCAGCAAAGTCAGCGTAGCTGGTGGTGGGGATGACCAGGTCCATCTTGGATTGCATCTCGCCGGCGCTCATCTTGCCCTTGTCCACCCGGCTCTGGTAGATGGCTCTAATCTTCTCTACGCCCTTGTCCACCAGTTCCTGGTTGATGTCTTTGAGCACCACTGGCAGGCCGGAGAAGGTGATCACCTGGGCAATGCCACTGCCCATGGCTCCGGCGCCTACAACGCCGGCCTTAAAGATGTACATATTAGTATCTCCTTTCATTTAGGGAATCAGTAATCGGGGGAATCAGGAAATCAGGGGAACTCTTGATTCCCTGATCCCTGATTCCCTAATCACCAAGTTTTTAGCGGCATGGCCGCCTCTGGCTCGCCGATGCGCACGAAGTACACCCAGCCATCGGGGAACTTGGCGAAGGCGGCATTGTTGGCCTGCCCCAGAGTCTTGCCCAGGAAGTGCTCGCCGCTCTCCGGCTCGATGGCCACAATCTCCCCGTTGTGCGCTGGCTCGAGTGTGCTTTGTAGTTGCTGGTATATGGCCTTGGCCTTAGCAATGAAGGCCTGCCGCGTGGCCTCGTCCTGGTACATGGCCATTGGGTCTGACATGTAGTTACCTCCTCGTCAGGGAATCAGGAAATCAGGGAATCGGGGAATCGGGAAGTGCCTGATTCCCTGCTCCCTGATTCCCTCATTTCCTCTCTATAATGATAGCCCCGCCCATGCCTCCACCGACGCAGGCCGTGGCCAGGCCGAGCTTGGCGTCGCGCTTGGCCATCTCGTACATCAGGGTGACCACGATGCGGGTGCCCGTACAGCCCACGGGGTGGCCCATGGCAACGGCGCCACCATTGACGTTGACCTTGTTCCAGTCCCAGCCGTCCTTCTCCAGTTCCACGCCCACGGCTATGCTCTGGGCAGCGAAGGCCTCGTTGAGCTCGATGAGCTGGATGTCCTCCAGCTTGAGCCCGGCCTTCTTCAGGGCCTTGGGCACCGCCCAGGCCGGGCCGATGCCCATCACCTCGGGGGGTACGGCGGCGTAGGCATAGCTGCGGATGGTGGCCATGGGCTTCATGCCCAGCTCGTCCGCCTTCTCCTTGGTCATGACGATCACCGCCGCCGCGCCATCGGAGATGGGGCAGGCATTGGCCGGGGTTACCGTGCCGTTCTTCTTGAACACCGTGGGGTAGAGAGCGGCCTTCTGCACCGACAGCGTGGGGTTGATGCACTCGTCCTGGGTGATCTCCTCGCGAGCGACCTCCTGGCCGGCCACTTTCTTGATTACCGGCACGGGCACAATCTCGTCCCGGAACTTGCCCATGCGGGTGGCCATGAAGGCCTTCTTGTGGGAGTTGATGGCAAACTCGTCCTGCTGCAGGCGAGTGATGCCGTACAGCATGGCCAGATTTTCCGCCGTGTAGCCCATGATCTGGCCGCAGACCGGGTCGGTGAGGCCCTCCCAGAGGGTATCAGTGAACTGGGTATGGCGGAGCTTGAGGCCCCAGCGCGCCCCTCGTACCACGTAGGGGGCGGTGGACATGCTCTCCACACCACCGCAGAGGAAGACCTCGCCATCCCCGGCCTGGATGGCCTGGCAGGCACTGGTGATGGCCATCATCCCGGAGACGCAGTTGCGCTGCAAGGTGTAGCCGGGCACGTGGGTAGGAACGCCAGCCATCAGAGCCGCCACCCGGCCGATGTTGGGGGCGTCGCTCTGCTGGCCGATGCAGCCCAGGATCACATCGTCAAAGAGATGAGGATTGATACCCGTGCGTTTGATCACCTCCGCAAAGACGATTTGGGCCAGCTCCTGGGCGGTGACCGTCTTGAACGCCCCACCGTGGGCGCCAATGGCGGTACGGCAGCCGCCGACGATGACGACTTCCTTCATAACCAAACCTCCTCGTTTAATTTGCGCCGATAGGCATAGGTGAGATAACAGAAGCCCGGATAGTATAGCCGATGGGATCCCAATTCACTACTGGCGAGGTCGCCTAAAAAGCAGACGAGGAGCAACCATGGGACACGCGTCCCGCGTTGGTCGCTCCTCGTCAGGGGGACAAGGCACGCTTTGTGCGGAAGGATAGGCCGGCGGAGCAGGTTCTGGGCATCAGGTAAGAGCCTCCATCTTTGGCTGGTGGGCAGCGCTGCCCGGTGGCGTGAGCCTGGCGAAGGTTCCTGGCGAAAACCTTCGCCAGGCTTGCTAAAAGCTTCGTAGCATTGGCGCCAGATTGTGAAAAAGATGACGGTTTCCGCCTTGCGTGCTATTTTACCGCATTTGCCCTGTAGAAGTCAAGATGGTGAAAAATTGCACATTCTCACGCCGCATCGCCGTCTTGCCCGTAGAGCCGCCACGCCACACGGCGCTTCTGGGTGGCTGAACCAGCCAAGATCCTCTTATCACCTCCTATCTCTGCCCGCAAATCGCTGCCGTCAAACAGGATGAAAGACGCTACGCCCTCCCCAGGATAGAGCCAGACCTCTAAATCATCGTCCAGCGAGCCGACTGTGGGCGGACGAAGGACGAAAAGCCCGCCCTGAGCAAAGCGAAGGGACGAAGGACCGATTTCTTTCGTCTTTCGTCTTTCGTCTTTCGTCGGATCGTCGAAAGTGTCAAAGGCCCGGGCGAAGCGCGGCAGGAGGAAGCCGCGTCGCAGGAAGCACGGCACGCGACCAAATGGTGCCTCCACCACCAGGCGCGCCGGGCCACGGACGGGCCGGTTCTCAGTCAGCGACCACCACTCGCCCGGCGGCAGGACGACCTGGCGCTGCCTCAGACCCGGCCTTACCACCGGGGCCACGTAGAGCGCCTCACCGATCAGCCAGGCATCTTCAACCTCATACAGCTCCGGCCGCTCCGGCCAGAGGAGGGCGGGATGGCGAATTATGGGCGCGCCCGTCCGGGCTGCCTCCATGGCCAGGGAGTAGAGGTAGGGAAACAACTGGACGTGCTCCTGGGATAGGGCGCGGTAAATCTCCACCGTCTCCTGGTCGAACTTCCACGGCTCGCGGTTGCGCCCGATGGGCCCGCCGTGGGCGCGCATCAGCGGGGAGTAAGCGCCGACCTCGGCCCAGCGCAGGAACAGCTCTTTTGTCGTCGGTGGCGTGAACCAATCGTACCAGCCGCCGATGTCGGAGCCGTGCACGGGGAAGCCGCACATAGAGACGTTGAGCATGGCCCGCACGGCCGCCGGCAGCCCGTCGCCGTCGTCCCAATCGGTGTCCTGGTCGCCAGGCCATTGCGCCGTGATGAAGCGTTGCGAGGCGGCATACCCGGCGCGTGGATAGATGAGGTGATCATCGCCCAGAACAGCACGGGCGGCACGCTGCATGGCCTGGACGTAGAGCACCGGGTAGGCATTGCGCATGGCCAGGCCGCTCTGGCCGTTGTAAAAGACGCAATCGGGCGGGATGGATTCGGCGTAATCGGTCATAGTGCCGTGGAAGCCACGTTCGTAGAAGGTCTGGCGGACGATGGCCTCGTGCCAGGCGGCGGCGTGCGGGTTGGCGTAGTCTATCACCGTGGCGATGCCGTGGAAGATGCGCTGCTGGTAGGGCAGGCCCAGGCGATTGCGCAGAAAGTAGCCGCGCTGCACCCCCTGGCGATGCGTGGCCGCCCCAGCGTTCATGTAGGGAAAGTGCCAGATGGTGATGCGATAGCCGTTGGCTCTGGCCTGGGCGATGACGTCGTCAATGTGCGGATACCAGCGCGGGGAGAATTCGTAGGAGCCGCGAATCTCTTGCCAGTGCTCCACGCCGACGTGGGCCAGCGGGATGTTGAGCTCACGGAATTTCTGCATATCCTCCCGCACGTCATCCTCGGTGACCGGGCCGGTGCGCGTTTTCCAGGGCAGCAGCACCCAGGGCGGGGGCACGTTGGGGCGACCGGTGAGGGCGGTGTACTGGCGAATAGCCGCCAACGCTGTAGAGCCGGCGCAGAGGTAAAGGTCGAGGTGGTTGTCCAGGACGGTGAGGCGGACGTGAGGCGTGAGGCGTGAAACGTGATGCGTGATGCGTGAGACGTGAGACGTGAAGCGTGAGGCGTGAAACGTGGAACTTGGAACTTGGAACTTGGAATGTGGTGCGTGTTGCGTGTTCCGTGTGGAGGGCTGGGGGAGTTTGACCCAGGACGGCTGGTAGGTGTTCCAGAAGAGACCGGTGGTGGGGCCGTGCTCGCGGCTGATCAGGCAGAAGGGCACGGGGAAGCCGGTGCACTGCTCACCGTTGGGGAAGGAGCCCCGCTCGCCGAAGACGTGCTTCAGGATGGGCCGCAACCCGGCGTAGCCCACACCACCCTCCTCCACGAAGAAGTATGGCTCCTCGCCGCGCTGATCCACCTGGTTGAAGCGCTGGCCAAAGCCGAGGTAGTGGGCATCGGCGGGGGCGAGGAAGACGAGTGACGAGGAACGAGGGATGAGGGACGAGTGGCACACTTGCAGGCGCAGGATGTCAGGGGCGTGGAAGGAGAGGCGTAAGGTGGCCTGGCGCAGGGTCACCAGCAAAGCGTCGCCGTCTACTTCGATACCCATGACCGGCGAGATGGGCTGGCTCCAGGCGCGCCACTTGAATTTGATGGTGTTGCCGGTGTAGAGGAAGGGGATGGCGATGATCTTCTGCAGGAGAATATCTCGCCTCAGGCCGTTTTCGGCCATTTGCCACAGCACGTCGCCCCGGCTGTTCTTGACCACCACGGCCAACGGCGACCGCCTGACCTCTACCTGCACCTGGCCAGAGGTCATGGTGGCCCCGGTCTCGGTGATCGCGATGGCGGGAGCCACGCCCTCGGGCTGGCCCACCACCAGCGGCGGGGGTTCGACGGCGTCGGCGTGCTTCTCCACCCCAGGCAGTCGCCAGGCCAGGCCCAGGGCCACCAGGGCCAGAGCGCCCACGCCTATCGTCGGGCCTTCCAGGCCGCTACCTGCCGGCCAGACCAGACCGCCCGTCGTCTGGCCCAACAGTCGCCCGTAGCGTGCCAGCAGCCAGACCAGCAGGAGGGTAGAAGCGGCGGCGTGGCCAAAGTCGCCGACCAGCGGCAGCAGACGCAGGAAGAAGGCCAGGGCGCGCAGAACAAAGGCGGCCAACGCCAGCAGGAGGGCAGGGACCAGAAGCACCGGAAGCGCCTTTGCCCAGACAGAGAAGGCCGCGCCTGGGTTGGCCGTGGCGGCCAGCGCCAGGGCGAAGAGCGTTGCCGCCACCGTCACCACGCCCACGGCCAGAGCCAGCAGCGCCCGGCGGGCTATCAGGTCGTAGCGGGGGAAGCGGATGATGGCCTCGTTGAGCCAATGGTGGGCTGTCGCCGATAGCAACGCCACGCCGAGCCAGGCGGGCAGCAGGCAGACCAGGCGCGCTAGCGGCGCTACGCCCGGCACCTGCGGCCACAGGCCCAGCACCAGCAGAACGAGAAGCAGGCCGGTGCAGAGGTCCAGCACCACCACCGCCCAGTAGCGTGGGGCCGGCTTGGCCCCCCAGAGAACAGCCCGTAGATTGCTCTCTCGCTCAAAGGGCGAAAAGTGGTGGAAGTAGATGAGGGCGGTTTGCAGAAGACAGATGAGGAAGAGTAGCATAACGTGTTGCGTGTTTCGTGCTGCGTGCCCAAACGGAACACGCAACACGCAACACGGGCTATTTCTGGAACAAAGGTATATTCAGCATCTTGCTGACCATGGCCAAATCCGGCACAATGTCCCCATACGCCAGAATGAGGTGATGCTCCCAGCCGTTGGTCAGCAGTTCGTCCAGGAGAGCGCTGGCGTCGCTGTCGAAGACGACCTGCGACACCGTGCCACGGATGGCCATCTCGGTCTCCAGGGCGCGTCCCGTGGTGGCCAGCAGGCGCAGGTGGCCGCGCCCATCGTCGCCCAGGCGCAGGATGGTCAGGCGCCCCGGCTGCAGGGCAAAGCCGGCAGTCAGGCCCTTGCCCCCCGCAAAGTGGGCGTAGAGGTGGCGGGGCTGGTTAGGAGCGGCCAGGCAGAGCGGGGCGCAGCCGATGTGCCAGAACAGGCCCGTGTTGCTCTGGCGCTCCACCGAGACCAGATCGGTCAGGACGGCTGGAATGCCGCACAGTCTTTGGGCGATGAGCATGGTCAGGGTGCCCATTACGTCGCCCTCGCAGCCGACCACCAGGCCGTCGTCACTCAGGCGAGCTACTGCGCCACAGCCGGCGATGCCGTAGGCCTCGACCAGATCGCCCCAGCACTTCAGGGCCAGGGCGTCCAGCTCGAGCTCAGCGGCCAGCTCCCGCAGGGCGATGACCAGGGCGGCGTACAACTCGCCCTGTCCGGGCGTGACCTCGCTCGTATCGTCAAAGGCGGCCAGCAGCTCCCGCCCGGCTGCCTGGGCGCCTTTCGCCGCCACACCTTTGGCCCGCGCCACCACCGTCTGCAGGGCGACGTCCACCACCTCCACACCCAGGGCGCGGCGCAGAGCCAGCTTGTCCACGGCCAGATTATCGAACCCCGGCGCATGCCCGCCGATAAGGCCGATGCGTACCTGGCGCAGATCGCGCAGAATGCCGGCCACGCGGGCAAAGCGGGCGATGGCCGTGGCGCAGTTTGGATCGTCCAGGGCGGCGTAGAGGGTCGTGGGCCGGTAGCCCAGCTTGTACAGGTTGCTGGCGTTGACCATCAGGCCGACCAGGGAGTTCAAACGCAGCTTGCCCGTCTGCTCTGGCGGCTCCGGCCAGGCCCAAAGGAGCAGGGGCACGTTCAGGCCCTGGGCCAGGCGCATGGCCAGGCCGCCCAGGGCGAAGGTGCCGCTCAAGACGATGAGGGCGTCCACTTTTTTGGCCTGGAGGTCGGCGATGGCGTCATTGGCATCGCCGACCTCCACAACCAGCTTTTCTACGGCCTGGAGTTCCACGCCAGGCAGAGTGCGCAGCAGGGCCTGCGCCTGGGCATACCACTGGGCCGCCAGATCGGCCTCAAAGGTCAGCCGCGCCAGGCACACCAGGCCCAGGCGGATGGGCTTAGGAGAAAGAAAAGACATTTGATTTGAGATTGCAAATTGCAGATTTCAGATTGGCGAAACAGGGCCGCAATCGGCAATTACTCGTATGGTGTGGCGTCCCAGGCGGCGGCGAAGCGCTGCAGGCCCAGGGCGGTGTACGGATGGTCGAAGGCGTCTTTGTACACCTCAAAGCCGGCGGTCACGATGTCCGCCCCCGCCACTGCCGCCTCCACGATGTGGCGGGCATTGCGCACGGCGGCGACGAGCACCTCGGTGGTGAAGTCATAGTTGTCGTAGATCTGCACGATCTCCCTGACCAGGTGCGAGATTTCCTCGCCGTTCGCCTCCTTCCAGCCGACGAAGGGCGAAACGAACGTCGCTCCCAGTCGCGCCGCTTGCAGAGCCTGGGCGGCGGAAAAGACCAGGGTGAGATTGACGCGCACGCCTTTATCGTGCAAGGTCCAGAGGGCCCGAAAGCCAGCCTCTGTGGCCGGAATCTTGATGACGAAGTTCGGGGACAGCGCCGCCAGGCGCAGGGCCTCGGCGACCATGGCCTCGGGCGTGGTGTGATGCGGATTGACTTCCACCGAGATGGGCTTATCAGTCCCGGCAAATTCACGGGCGATTTCTTGGATCACCTGCAAGAACGACTTGCCGCTGGCCAGGACGTGGCGCGGGTTGCTGGTGACACCGTCAATGTTCCACATGTCCAGGGCGTAACGAATCTCGTCAATCTTGGCACTGTCTAGAAAGAACTTCACCGCAGCCTCCAGAGCATCAGATTGTTCATTTGTGCTTCATCCTTTAGTGGCCCCTAAGGTAAGACCCTGGATAAAGTAGCGCTGCAAGAAGAGGAACACCAGCACAGTAGGCATGGTGGCAATCAGCGAGCCAGCGATGATCACCGTCCAATCCATGACGTACTGCCCCCGCAGCGCGGCCAGGCCTGTCGTCACCGGCTTGAGCGCGTCGTTCTGGATCAAGATCAACGCCCAGAGGAAGTCGTTGAAGATCCAGGTGAACTCCAGGGTCGCCAGCGCCGCCAGCGCCGGCAGCGTGAGGGGCATCATGATCTGCGAGTAGATGCGGAACTCGCTACAGCCGTCCATGCGTGCCGCCTCCAGAATCTCACCGGGGATCGTGCGCATGTAATTGCGCAGGACGAACGTGCAGAACCCCAACTGGAAGGCAGTATGGAAGATGATCAGCGCCCAATAGGTGTTGTACAGGCCGATGGCGTTCACCAACCGGAACACGGGCAGGAGCAGGATCTGGAACGGCAGCATCATGCCGGCGACGAAGATGAACAGGATCAGCCGGTTGAAGCGGAAGTTGAAGCGCGAGAGGGCGTAGCCGGCCAGCGACGACAAGAACAGCGTGCCGACCAGCGACGGCAGGGTGATGATGAAACTGTTAGGCAGGTAGTGAGTCAGCCCGCCCCGCGTCCACGCCTGGGCGAAGTTCTGGAGCGTCAACACGTTCGGCATGGACCAGAAGCCGTGGGTCAGGATGTCGTTGTTGCTGCGCAGAGCGGTGATCAGGGCGGTGAGCACTGGCACCAGCCACATGAGGGTCAGGGCGTAAATGACGATATATACGGCCCAACGCTGGAGCAGGCTCGTTTGTCTGGCGGTCATGGCATCCTCCTCCTAATACTCCAACTCGGTGCGCAGCGCCTGCCTGAGATAGACGAAGATGAAGGCAGCGCTGATCAGGAAGAGCACGACGGCAATCGCGGCACCATAGCCCATCTTGTAGTTGTTGAAGGCCTCGATGTACATGAAGTTCGCCAAGACGCTGGACGAGTTGGCCGGGCCGCCGCGCGTCATCACGAACACCAGGTCGAAGGAGCGCAGCGAGTCAATGATGCTGATGACCACCACCACGACGGTGATGGGGCTGAGCAGCGGGAAGATCACGTTGCGGAATGCCTGCCAACTGTTGCAGCCGTCCACCTTCGAGGCGTCAATCAGTGAGGGATCCACGCCTTTGAGACCGGCCAGGTAGAGCGTCATCACGTAGCCCACCTGGCGCCAGATGGCCGCGGCAATGATACACCAGGTGGCCAGGGCCGGATCGCTGATCCAGCCTGGTGTCTTGGCGACACCCACGGCACGCAGCGCGCTGTTGAACAGGCCGTTCGCCGGCTGATACATCCAGCCCCAGATCAGCCCAATGACCACCGGCGCGATGATGTAGGGCGAGTAAAACGCCGACTTGATGACACGTGCGCCGGGAATATCGCGGTTCAGCACCATCGCCAGCGCCAGGCCGATGACCACGGGCGCGGTGATGAACGAGATGACCCACTTGGCATTGTTGAGGAGCGCGGTCCAGAAGATTGGATCGTCGAAAAGACGAACGTAGTTCCGCAGGCCGATGAAGTCGGGCGGTGAGACGCCGTCCCAGTTGGTCATGCTGAGATAAAAGGAATAGACCATGGGGCCGATGACCCAAATCAGGAACAGGGCCAGCGGCACGGCGAGGAAGAGGTAGGGAGTCCACACGGCTCTGCCGCCGGACTCCCGCCAGCGACCAGCTCGGATTGCGCCCGTGGCTGCCATGACAGTCCTCCTTGGGGAAGACCTGACAGGTCTTGGAGACCTGTCAGGTCTGTCTGCCCGTAACTACTTCTGAGCGGCGAAGATCTGCGCCCGATCCTTCTCTAACTGAGCCAGGAGCGAGTCAATCTTCTTCGTGTCATTCCAGAAGGCCTGGAAGGCGGCCATGCCCTTCTCCGCCATTTCAGGCGTGGTGTCGCGATCGTAGAACTGCGCGATGTAGTCGGCGCCCTTCAGCAGTTCCATGCCCTTCTTGGAGGCCTCGTCGAATCCGCTGGTGTCCACCTCGGTGTTGGTGGGCAGGCGCTTGAGCTGATTGGCAACGTAAGTTTGCGCTTCCTTGGAGCCCAAGAAGGCTAGGAACGCCTTAGCCTGCGCGGGATGGGGCGCGTTGGCCGCCGCGAAGTAGCCGTCCGTCGGCGCATCCTCACCGATGGGGACCTTCGGGTCAATGATCGGGAAGCGGAAGAAGTCGAAGTCCTTCTGGTTCTCCTTGGGGATCGAGTCCATGACGAACTGGCCCATCAGGTACATGGCCGCCTTGCCCTGCAGCATGAACGGCAGCACATCCTGCCAGTCGTAGGACGCCGCGTTCTCGATGAAATACCCCTTGTCCAGCAGGACCGCCCAGTTCTGGAAGGTCTTCTTCACGCGCGGGTCGTCGTACTTCTCCTTGCCCAGCATCAGGTTGATGTGGAACTCGGGGCCATTGGTGCGCATGTTGAGGTAATCGAACCAGCCGGCCGCTGGCCAGGCGTTCTTAGTGCCGCTGACGATGGGGATGACCCCGTTCTTCTTCAGTGTGTCGCAGACGGCCAGGAACTCATCCCACGTCTTGGGCGGCTGCAGGTTGTACTTGGCGAAGACCGTCTTGTTGTAGTAGATCGCCCACCAGTAGTAGCTGGTCGGCACGAAGTACTGCTTGCCGTTGACCGTACTCAGCGCCATGAAGCCCTTAGGATAGGACTTGTCCCAGCCCTGCTGCTTCCAGACGTCGCTGATGTCCATGATCTGGCCCTTGTCAATAAAGAAGCGGGCGCGGTTGCCGGCAAACCAGGTCATGACATCGGGCGGCTGCGACGAAGTCAGGTAGGCGCGGATGGCCTGCTTGAAGTCCTCGTGCGCGACGATGCTGTGGACAACGGTGATGTTCGGGTTCTTCGCCATGAACATCTTCACCAGCTCCTCGTCGGCCTTGCGCGGCTCTGGGTCGCTGGCATAGGAGTTGTAGACCATCGTGACCTTGGTAGGCAGCGGCGTGGGGGTAGCTGCAGGGCCACAGGCGGCCAGCAGCAGGGACAAGATCACGGCCACGCCGATAACCATAGTAAGTGTCTTATGCATTTTTTATCCTCCTTTAGGATAGAGATAGGCGGTCACTTAGACCGCAGGCCAGTTTACCCGTACCGGAATGCTCTGGATCGCTTTAACCGATAGTATCACCCCCTTCCGCGATGAGCCTCGGAACCTACCTCATGCCTGTCGTGGCGATGCCTGTGGTGATGTACTTTTCCAGGAAGGCAAAGACGATGGTGATCGGCAGCAGCGTCAGCACGGTCATGGCCAGAATGTAATTCCACTGCTGTTGGAGTTCGCCCTGGAAGGCGTTCAGACCAACCTGCAAAGTAAATAGCTCCGTCTTGCTCACGACGATGAGCGGCCACAGGAAATCGTTCCAGCGCCACATCACCGAGAAGATAGCGAGCACGGCGATAGCAGGAGCCGCCAGCGGCAGGATGATCTGCCAGTAGATACGCCACTCGCTGGCCCCGTCAATGCGCGCCGATTGGATCAGGTCATCAGGAATGGTCAGCATGTACTGGCGCAGCAGAAAAACGCCTGTTGGCGTGGCCGCGCCAGGAATGATCAAGCCCCACAGGTTGTTCGCCCAACCGACTTTGGCAATGACCAGAAAGGCCGGGATCAAAATGACCGAGATGGGCACCATCAATGTGCTGATGATGAGAAGGAAGATGGCATCACGTCCGCGAAACTGGTATTTACTCAAGCCGAAAGCCGCCATGCTGTTGATGAGCAGGGTAATGAGCGTGGCGACCACGGTGACGATGACCGAGTTCCGCAAGTAGGTTAAGAAGGGGAAACGCGTAACAGCTTCGGTGTAATTTTTGAGCTCGAAATGGATCGCGCGGACAGGTGTGCGCTGATCTATCTTCACATCAATCGGTTTCTCATTGGGCGCCTGGGGATCAATCATCCGCGCCCCGATGCCAACCTGCGAGATTTGCGCCAGTCGTCGTACAGAACCATCGGGCATTTGGACATCGAAAAGATCTAGCGGCTTGTCATAACCCTCGACCTGGACGGTTTCCTGCTTGTATGGCAGAAATGTCGGCGGAAATTCGTACAGCCCTTCCAGGGGCTTGAACGATGACATGATCAGCCAGACCACGGGCCCGAACATGATCAGCGTGCCGAATAACAGGTAAAGGTAGGTAATGATGTCGGTGGTGTGCAGCCGCTGGCCGCCGCGGCGGCGGGTCAGGAAAGCGATGATAGCGTTGGAAGGCGCTACTTGATTTTGCATGATCTGCTCCTTCGCGGGAATGAGCAAGCCTCAGGTCGCATATTGCGGGCAATGCAGACTGCAAATAACCGACTACCTATGCTGCTTTTGGCTCGCGGCTGAAGACAAGCTGTCCAATCGTCAAAACGAGCAATATGATGGCCAGCACCAATGAGGCGGCGGCGGCCAGGCCGTAATTACGGAACTCGAACCCAGTGCGGTAAATGTACTGCACCATGTAGAGGGTTGCCGTACCAGGGCCACCGTTCGTCAACACATAGACCTGGTCAAACACCTGGACGGCGCGGATTAGCGCCAGGATCAGCACGACGGTCATCGTCGGCATGAGCAAAGGCAGCGTGACGTTGCGGAACGATTGCCATTTGTTTGCGCCATCCATGGAGGCAGCTTCGTACATTTCTTTGGGAATGGCTTGCAAACCGGCGAGCAGAATCAGGGTAAAAAAACCCATCTGTGCCCAGATACTGATGGTGATCACCCAAAACTGGGCCCAGTTGGCGTTGAGCAAGAAGGGAATCTTCTCCAGGCCCAGGGCGACAAGAAACGCATTAAGCAGGCCGTACTGGTACTGCAAAATCCATTTCCAGATAAGCGCGACGACCACGGGTGAAAGCAGAACAGGGTAGAAAAACATGGCGCGGAAGAAACCGCGCCCCCTGATTTCCCGATTCAGCGCCAGGGCGGTAATGAGCGAGAATAGCACCATAAAAACGACCTGTCCGATGACGAATACAGTGGTGTTGCCAGCGGCGCGCCAAAATAGATCCTCACGGCAGGTTTTGGGATTCAGGTAGTTGACGCAGGAGAACAATCTCTGCAGATTCTCCGTGCCGACAAATGGGCGATTCTCCAGAAGGATGGAATTACCCGCAGTGAACCCATAGTAGAAATTCAGCAGCATGGGCAGGAGGATGAAGATACCAAAGATCAGCAGATTGGGCAGCACGAAGAAATAGGCCATGCGCCTTACCCCAATCAGGCTTTGTAACGGAAGGAAGATGTAATCGGCTAGACCCAGCAGCCAGGTGAATGGTCTTAGCAGTAAACCGGCAGAGAGCCTTGGCCGTTTGGACGCAGCCAGAGTTTTGACGTAACCCATAGCCCACACTCCTCGACGCAGAGTAAGAGCCGGGCTGTCGGGGAAGAGAATCGCGCCGACAGCCCGGCGAGAGTTACTGCGGAAGCGACTTACTTTTGGGCGGCGACAGCGTCGTCCATCTTCTGCTGGATTTTCTTGATCGCTTCGTCCAGGGTCAGCTCACCGGTGATGACCTGGCTCAAGCGATCACGGATTTCCACGTTGAGCGTGAAGCCGAGGGGGTGGTACTGCAGGTTGTACGCTTCTGGCATCAGTTTGCCGACTTCTTTGAGGAAGACGTTCATCTGCTTGTTGGCGCTCGGGTACTGAATACCTTTCTTGGAGAGACTTAAGGAGCCGGGTAGGAAAAGCGACTTGGCGGAGAACTCGCCCAACACGTCGTCGCGCGTGAGGTACTCAACTACCCTGGTCACTTCCTTAGGGTACTTGGTCGCCTTGAAGGCGACGAGCGCCGCGCCGCCCGGCATACCGGTCGAGCCGCAATCGCCGTAGGGATTCGGCACCACGTCCCAGTCAAACTTATTGCCGATCAGCTTGTTGAATTGACCGATTTGCCAGTTGCCGGAGAAGTAGAAGACGAGTTGGCCATTGACGAAGAAATCGTTGCCGGCGGCATAGCCACCGCCGCCGCCCGCCCAGATTTCCAGCGGCGTGATCTTGTCTTTGTGCCAACTGATCAGCATATTCGCGGTCTTGCGGAAGCCGGGTGTGTCCACAGTGAACTTGGTTGCCGTCATGGAGTCAATGTAGTGCGCGCAGTTGCTCAAGGTGGGCCCCCACAAACGGTGCCCACTGCGGTCAATGGCGACGGCGTAAGGCGTCTTGGTGGCGGCGGCGACCTTTTTCGCCGCCTCTATCCATTCGTCCCACGTCACTTTCTCTTTGGTGTCACTGGGAACGGGCACATTCGCCTGCACGAACAAGGTGCGATTGATGAATGGCCCGCTGACGGTGAATTGAGTCGGGAAACCATTCAGACTGGTGGTGTCAGTGCCGGTGCGGAGGGCTTGCAAGAACTGTGGCGACCAGTTGGCTTCCCAGGTTTTTGCATCCTTCATGTACTGGCGCATGTCCAGATAGTACTTGGCATACCGCGCCAGATCGGTCACACGCGCCATATCCGGCGGTGTGCCGGATTCGACCTGCGGTTGCAGAATCTTGTCCAGGTCTTTGTAGGCGACGGTGTCCATCTTGACCTTGATGTCGGGATTCTCTTTCTCGAACCGATCCAGCAATTCGCGCATGACCTGGCCTTCATTGCCATCGTCGTACCACATCATGCGCAATTCAACAACGGTTGGTGGTTTGGTCGGTTCGGGCGCTTTAGTCGGCTCTGGCGCCTTGGTCGGGGCCACAGTCGGCGCCTTGGTGGGCACCGGCACTGGCGTGGGGGTAGGTGCAGGCCCGCAGGCCGCCAGGACCAACGCCGCCAGCATGGTTAGAGCAATGAGTAGAGTTAGCTTTTTCATGGGTTTGTCTCCTCTAAAATCTGGATTTGGTTGGAATGGCCTTGCCGTGGTTGTTTGGCTGCTATAGATGGCCTCACCTCCTTCTTGTCAGAATTGAACACTATCGCGCCAGGGCCATTCCTCAGACGCCGTGGCGGGCCAGGCGAATCTTGTATTCGTAGCGATCAGCGCGATAGTAGGTGGTGGTGTATTCCAGGGGACGCATCTCGCTGCCGTAGGTCAGGCGACGGCGCACCAGGAGTGGCGACTGGCGCGGTATGTCCAGCTTGCGCGCAATATCAGCATCGGCTACTTCGGCGGAGATAGACTCGTCGGCTTCGACCAGGGGGATGTAGAAGTCACGTTCTATAGTCTCGTAGAGGGGAATACAGTTGAGGTCCTGTTGGGCCAGGCGTTCGCCGACCTCGTAGGTCCAATAGCCTCTGGCCAGGGCGATGGGCTCGCCATTGGCCAGTTGGATTCTTTCGATCAGGTAAGCTTTTTGCTGCGCAGACAGGTTGAGGGCTTGGGCGACGTCGTAGGGTGGGATTAAGGCTTCGGCACGGAGCAGCTTGAAGCTGGGGGTGATGTTGCGGCTTTGCATCTCTTCGGCAAAGGAGGTGAGGCGCAGCAGGCGTTCCTCTAGCTTGTTGCGCTTGACGAAGGTGCCCTTGCCGGCCTTGCGGTAGATCCAGCCTTCACGCACCAGCTCGTGGACGGCGTGGCGCACGGTAGTGCTACTCAGGCTGTAGCGGCGCATCAGCTCGTGCTCGGTGGGCAGGGCGTCGCCAGGCTTGTAGACACCTTGCGCGATCTCTTCCCGCAAGGTCTCGGCCAGCCAGCGATAGAGGGGGGAGTAACGGGCAGCACTCATAGCACGGCTCCCGGGTGAACTGTGCATTGATGCATTAGTGCACTATTTCACTGCAACAGTGTAACACAGGGGGAGATAATTGTCAAGTGGGGTCAAGGGGGGATGGGTTGCTGGGTGTCCGTCATGTTTTTGCGGAGCAATCCAGACCATCGGTTATTCTAGCACACCATAGCCCGTCACTGGAGTCTCGCCCGCCGAGCGAGTTCGTTCTGGATGGGAACACTACGGCCTGGAACGCCGTAGCTTGCGGGCTGAGACCCCTGAAGCTACGACGTTTCAGGTCGTAGTGTCCTGTAACTTGATAATCGTCCCTATAAAGTGCCATCCAGCGCAAAACTTTGATGGACACCCTGGGTTGCTAAGCCTAAGGGGACCGTCAAGGCCGCGTGAGGCATGATCACCGCGCGTCGCCGCTCTCCTGTCCCCGCGCCATGGCGAGCGGAGTCGAGCAGCAGCCTCTGCGCCACGGCCAGAGCCTCGTTGGGCGTAGCGGCAGGCACAAAGCCCAGACAGGCAACGGTTTCTGCGGGCAGAGAGGAAAGGAGAACTACAGGATGATGGGCCGTGAGGCGGGCCATGGCCCAGGCTTTGTGCCCGCCCAGCTCAAAGTTCTGGCGGATAGCCTGCTCCAGTTGGGGTAGAGTAGGATACCTCTGCACCCACTCCCAGTACTTCTGCGAGCCGATCCCTTCCCGGCACTCGGCTACCAGGATGATTACGCCCCCTGGCGGCGAGACCAGGACGGCGTTCTCCAGGGCCTTCTGGGCCTGGTAGACGTTGATGTCCTTGGGCCAGCCGCCACAAGAGGCGATGACCAGGTCGGCGGGCGCGGTCTGATAGCCGGCAAAGGCTCTGTGTGCCAGGTGGCAGGCCTGCCGGTGGGCCAGGACCATGTCCCCGCCAAAGACCCCCAAGAGCCGCCCCTCCGGGTCCAGTACCGTGTTGAGCAGAAAATCGCCCCCCACCAAGCGAGCCGCCTCCAGCATGTCCTCGGCGGCCGGATTGCCATCCAGCACGCCCATGCGGGAAGCAGGGTCCAGCATCAGGGCATGATTGCGGCGGATGGTCTCTGCGCCGGCTACGCCCGGCACCAGCGCCTTCTTGCCGCCACCGAACCCGGCGAACCAGTGGTGCACCACGCTGCCGGTCAGGATACGGCGATCGGCCTGCATGACCAGGGAGTTGACGTACACCGGCGTGCCCCGGCTGGTGGTTCCCAGGTAGGTGAGCCGGGCCTGGTCGCAGGCATCGTGGCTGTGGATGGCCACCCGCCCGGCCACCGCCGGGCCGACCAGGGCGCGCACGTCCTCCGGGGTGGCCTGGCGATGGCTGCCCGTGGCGATGACCAGGAAGACGTCCCGATCCGGCACCCCGGCCTGATTGAGCTCCTCCAGGATCAACGGCAGGAAGACCTCGCTGCGTGCCAGGCGAGTGCTGTCGTTCACCAGGATGCACACCCGCTCGCCCGGACGCACAATCGCGCCCAGAGGCGGCGAGCCGATGGGCTGCTGCAGGGCCTGGCGGATCGCCGCCTCTGGCTCCGGCAGTGCCGGATAGGGGCGAAAGGGAATCTCCTCGGCCGCCCAATCTGCGGGCAGCTCGAAGGTTACCTGGCCAGAGCCATACTTCAGTTCCACCATTTTCACCTTCACGCCCCTGGTCGGTTCGCCACTAGGCCGCGCACAGTTCGGCGATGATGTGGCGCGTCATCCTGATCCCCAGCAGTAGATTCTCCAATGAGATGCGCTCGTCAATGCCGTGTACACGGCTGATGTCCGGGCGTTCCAGGATCGTCGGGCCGAAGCCGTAGGCGGCATAGCCCCGCTGCCGGAAGTAACGCCCATCGGTCGCGCCGGGCACCAGTAACGGAAAGACGTCGGCCTCGGGCAGGTAACGCTTCACGGCGTTGGTCACGGCTTGATAGAACGGGCTATCCAAAGGTGCTACGCCGGAGGGCGGCGAACTTTCCATGACCTCTACCTTCACTCGGTCGTCGGCGATACGCCCCTGCAGCCAACGGTGGAACTCGTCGGCATCGGTATCCGGCAACAGCCGGCAGTCTATCTGCGCCTCCGCCCGCTCTGGGATGACGTTGACCTTGTAGCCGGCGTTGAGCACGTTCAGGCTGACGGTGTCGCGTAAAATGGCGTTGGTGAGTTTGTCGGCCGCCAAGCGTCTGGCAGCCAGGCGCAGCATTAGAGGGTTGGTCAGGTTGCGCAGCAAGATGGAGGCAGGGAACTTCTGCGTTCTGGCGATGGCCTGGAACATGGTAGCACTGATGGCGTTGACGCGCAGGGGGCGGGGGGAAGCCAGCACCCGCCGCAGGGCGTTGAGCAGCGTGACGTTGGCGTTATTGCTGTGCGGTATGGAGCCATGCCCAGGCTCGCCACTGGCCACCAGCCGCAGGTGTTGCATCTGCTTCTCCGCCACGGCCACGGCGAACATCACCTGGGGGCCAAACATGCCTTTGAGCCCTCCGCTGCCTTCATCCCACACCCACTCGGGATCTAGCGCACTCAAGTGATGTTCCACCAGCCAGCGCATGCCCTGGCTGCCGCCGGTCTCTTCGTCGGGCACGGCCAGGAAGACGATAGGCCGGCGAAACTTGACCCCTTCCTGGAGCAGCGATTCCAGGGCCAGGAGGAAGAAGACACCCAGGTTCTTGGTATCCAGCGTGCCGCGTCCCCATACAAAGCCATCGGCGACTACGCCGCTGAAGGGAGGGTGGGTCCACTGGGCAGGATCGGCCGCCACCACATCCATGTGGTGGTTAATGAGCAGCGGCTTTAGCGGCTGGCTGCCGGGGATGCGGGCCAGCACCAGGCCGCGGCCGGGGGCTGGTTCGTAGATCGTCACATCGTCCGTGATGCCGCGTCCCACCAGTAGGTCGCGCAGCCATTGGGCGGCTGGCATCTCGTTGCCGGGAGGGTTGGTGGTATCGAACTGGACGTAGCGGCTCAAGGTGGCCACAGCGTCCGCAAGCAACGCCTCGTCATCTACCGTCGTCGGCATGAGAAACACCTCTATACGGATAGCGGATCAGTGCAATCATCGCCACCATTTGCCCAGGGCCCTGTCAAAGCCCGCATTTCGTCATTGCGAGCGCAGCGAAGCAATCTCTCTCATGGCGCAACAGTGAGATTGCTTCGTCGCTCCACTCCTACTCAGAAACTTGGCTGGTAATTGCCGTAGGGCAGTGCCCGTGGCCTGCCGCCCAGATGCGCAGAACAGGGCGGCGGGCGCCGCGCCCGCCCTACGGATGCAAACCGCGCCCAAGTTTCTGTTATCGGGAATGACGCCGCCGCGTCATTGGGGACCCGCAATGACTCCCAAAATGACTTTGACAGGGCCATGCCCTTTGCTATCAGCCATCGGCTATCAGCCATTCGCCATCCGCTAGGCGCTGCGGAACAGCTTGGTGAGCACGAACTCCTTGTGCCCCAGGACTTCCGCTGCCGTCCAGCGCCCGTTGGCCGTGCGCAGCAGCACGTCCAGCAGGTCGTCGGCGGCCTGATCCAGGGTCTTGGTCAGGGAGAGCAGGCCGGTCACGTCCACGTCAATGTGTTCTGCCATGGTGGACACGGTGATGGGGTTGCCGGAGAGCTTGATCACCGGGATGACCGGATTGCCGATGACGTTGCCCTGGCCAGTAGGGAAAAGATGCAGCACCGCCCCGCCGGCGGCGTACAGGGTCACTGCCTCCGCCGCCGCCGAAGAGCTGTCCATGAAGTATAGGCCCTTGCCCGGCACCGCCTCCGCCGGCTCCAGCACGCCGTCCACCTGCGCCCGGCCAATCTTCTGGATGTTGCCCAGGGCCTTTTCTTCGATGGTAGTCAGCCCGCCGATGATGTTCCCCTGGGTCGGCTGCGAGCCCATCAGATCGGCCCCTTCCTGCTCGATCAGGCGGGCGTAGTTGTCGAACACCTTCAGGAAGTGCTCCCGCGCCGCGGGTGTCTTCATGCGGCCAGCCACGATGTTCTCGCCGCCGGTCAACTCCGTGGTCTCGCCAAAGATGACCGTGGCGTTGGCCGCCAGCAGGCGCTCCACCACTCGCCCCACGGTAGGGTTAGAGGCCAGGCCGGAGGTGGTATCTGACTCACCGCACTTGATGCTGACCACCAACTCGGCCAGGTCCACCTCCTGGCGGCGCAACTCGCTGGCGTAGTGCACGAACTCCTTGGCTTTGCGGGACGCCTTCTCGATGGTGGACAGATCGCCGCTACGCTCGATGGCGAACCAGGCCACCGGCTTGCCTGTCTCGGCGATGCCTTCGGCCAGCTTGCGTGTCCAGTTGGGCTCGATGCCGATGACCACGGCAGCGGCGATGTTAGGGTTGCGGCCTGTGCCGATCATGGTGCGGAAGAACAACTCCAGGTCGGCGCCGAACTGCAGCCGGCCGTAGGGGTGTGGGAGAGCCATGGTGCCCTGGATGACGTGGCTGACGGCCACCGCCGCGGCATTGGAGAGGTCGTCCAGGGGGATGATGGCCACGTGATTGCGGACGCCAACCTTGCCGTTGGCCCGCCGATAGCCCCAGAAGGTCTTCATTTGCCCCACCTCAAGCTTTTAAGATTGTGCACGTGCACGTGCTCGCCTACGGCGATGGGCTTGGTGGCGGCGCCGATCACCACGCCGTACTTGATCACCTGGCCCCTCTCGGGCACGGCGGCCAGGGCGATCTTGTGCCCCAGGGGGATGTCCTGCCTGGCCACGACCTCTATGCTCTTAGAGTGGTCGTGGAGGTAAGTGCCGGCTACCTTTTCGCCGGCCTGGATGTCGCTCACGGCGACGCCCACGGAATCGCCGGGCTCATGGATCAGGAACTTGTAAGCCATAAAGTAAATTTCCTCCCTTTTCTGGATTTGATTACCTTCGCCGTCGCTATGCATTTTACTCCTAAAGCCTATGACTGTCAAGCACTGAACCAGATTCCCCAACGGGACAGGCTAAAAAGAACCCCGGCTTCTGGGGAGAAGCCGGGGTTCTGCTGTTACGGTATGATCACCCAGGCGGAGCCGAAGAGGTGGGTTTGTTCGGCATTCCACACCTCCACGCGATAGTCACCCGGCGGCAGGCCAGCGATGCGGGCGCTGAGGTCGTAGGGGCAAAGGCAATGGCAGGGCATGCCGGTTTCCCGCTCGATGAGCTTCAGGATGGGCCGCTGGTCAACGAAGTCTATAACCACCGTGGCGCAGCAGTTGTAGATCGCCCCGTGGTGCTCCATGACGATGTCCTGCCCCTCCACCCAGATCTTGACCTCATCCCCCCTGGCGCTGCTCGCCGACCCCAGGCAGTCGCTGACCGCAAAGCTGAAGCCTGTCCCGGCGTAGCCCTTCATGATCAGGGGCAGGTAGAGGCGGTACGGCGTCGCTGTCGGCGTCCGTGTGGGAGTCGCCGTGGTGGTCGTGCGCGTGGGCGTGGCCGTAGGCGTGCTGGTAGGCGTGCCTGTGGCGGTGGCTGTCGCCGTGGGGGTGGGCGTTGGCGTCGGCGTGGGCATTGGTGTGGGGAGCACGGAGCCGTACTCGTCGGCACCGATGTCGTAGCCCGCACCCCAGGGGCGTACCTGGCCGTCTATGTCCAGCGTGACGCCGGCGTCTACTCCCGCATCAATGGCCGCCGAGCCGGCTTGCAAGTGGTACGTGGCGTCCAGTTGCGGATCGCCGGTCAGCGGGTTGATGGCCTGGAAGCTGGGCGCTCCACCCTCGGTGTAGTGCAGCGTGGCGACGTTGTGCGTCAGGGTGTTGGTATGATGTATGGACACGTCGCCAGCCCACTGGTCGGCTGCAAAGGCGTTGGTGGCCGAGACGATCAGGGTATTGGCCAGGGTCACGGTGATAGCCCGCCCGGGATATGGGCCAGCGGCGCGCAGGAAGGTGGGAGCCAGATTGTCGGCAGCGGTCACATGGGCCAGCGTGAGGTCTAAGGCGTACCAGCCATCTACCGTTAGCACCGAATCAGTGACCCCCGCAGAGATGGTGCGGTTGCCCGCCAATCCCTCCTGTGGTTTGGTGGTTGCCACAGGTGGGATTGTACGGTAAGATTCCTATGTGAGTCAACGATACACCTACGGTTAGATTTTTAAGTGAGGCAATATAGCCTGACGCCCAACATCCAGGGCCCTGGGTCTCTTTCTTGCCGGGTTGCCAAAATGCGCCGTAGGTGCTATAATCTCGTCAGCTATCCCTGATGGAAACATTGAAGATTGAGGAGGGAAGCCCAATGGCTATGAGCAAAGCCTACGTCCTGATCGAGACCGAGGTCGGCAAGGCCGCTGAGGTGGCGACCGCCCTGCGCGCCATCCCCGGCATTGTGGCCGCCGACAGCGTCACCGGCCCCTACGACGTCATCGCCGTGGTGGTGGGGGCAGACGTGAACACCATTGGCCGGCTGGTGATGACCGAGATCCACGGCCTGCCGGGCCTGCGGCACACTCTCACCTGCATCGTTGTCGGGGAGAGCGCGTAGGCCCTGGGTAAGTTCAATACACTCTCAGGAGGCAGGCAACGAGCGCTGTGCATGCTAAGCCGCCTTATCTGGCGGCCTTCGCCGACCGGCCGGTGATGATTACCGGTGGACTGGGTTTCATCGGCTCCAACCTGGCCCGGCGCCTGGTGGAGCTAGGGGCACGCGTGCTCATCGTGGATTCGCTGGTGCCCGATTATGGCGGCAATCTGTTCAACATCGCCGGCATCGAAGACCAGGTCCACGTCAACATCGCCGATGTGCGGGACGAGAATAGCATGGACTACCTGGTGCGCGGTCAGGACTACATCTTCAACCTGGCCGGGCAGGTAAGCCACCTGGACTCCATGCGCGACCCGTACACCGACCTGGAGATCAACTGCCGCAGCCAGCTCTCTATCCTGGAGGCCTGCCGCAAGAACAACCCCGGCGTCAAAATCATCTTTGCCAGCACACGGCAGATCTACGGCGTGCCCGATTACCTGCCCGTAGACGAGCGCCACCTGCTGCATCCTACGGACGTGAACGGCATCAACAAGATGGCCGGGGAGTGGTACCACATCGTTTACAACAATGTTTACGGTGTGCGGGCGGCCTCGCTGCGCCTCACCAACACCTACGGGCCACGCATGCTGGTGAAGCACAATCGTCAGACCTTCCTGGGCTGGTTCATCCGGCAGAGCATTGACGGTGAGGAAATCACGATTTACGGCGATGGCCGCCAGAAGCGCGATTTCACCTACGTGGACGACGTGGTGGACGCCTTCCTGCGCGCCGCGGCCAGCGAGGCGGCCAGCGGCCAGTGCTTTAACCTGGGCGGTCTGGAGCCTGTCAGCCTGAAAGACCTGACCGAGTTGCTGCTGGAGATCGCTGAGAGCAAGAGCGGCTACCGTCTGGTGCCCTTCCCACCAGAACGCAAGATCATTGACATCGGCGATTTCTATGCCGATTACTTCAAGATCCAGCACGTCCTGGGCTGGCAGCCGACCATTGGCCTGCGTGAGGGCCTGCGCCGCACGGTGGAGTACTACCGCCAGCACAAGGAGCACTATTGGTAGTTCCAAGTCCCAAGTCCTTAGTCCTAAGCCGGGATTTTGGACTGAGGACTGCGGACTTAGGACTTCGATGAGCATCCCCTTCATCGCCCTGACCCGCCAATACGCCTCGATCAAGGACGAAGTGGACGCCGCCATCGCCCGCGTGCTGGCGCGGGGCCGGTTCATCCTGGGCGAGGAGGTGGCGGCCTTCGAAGAGGAGTTTGCCGCCTACGTGGGGGCGCGCTATGCCGTGAGCGTGGGGTCAGGCACGGAGGCCCTGCATCTGGCTTTGTGGGCCTGCGACCTCGGCCAGGGCGCTGAGGTGATCACCGTCTCTCACACCGCCGTGGCCACCGTCGCCGCCATCGAGCTGGCGGGGGCGCGGCCAGTCTTCGTGGACATAGACCCGGCCAGCTACACCCTGGACGCCAGCCAGGTCGAGGCGGCCATCACCCCACGCACCAGGGCCATCCTGCCCGTGCACCTCTACGGCCAGGCCGCCGACCTGGCGCCGCTCCTGGACATCGCCCGGCGTCATGGGCTGCGCCTGATCGAGGACTGCGCCCAGGCCCACGGCACGATGTACCGGGGGCAGCGGGTAGGCGCCATTGGCGACGTGGGCTGTTTCAGCTTCTACCCCACCAAGAACCTGGGGGCCTACGGCGACGGCGGCCTGATCGTCACCAACGATGCGGCCTTGGCCGAACGCGCCCGCCTGCTGCACCAGTATGGCTGGCGGGAGCACTACGTCAGTAGCTTGCGCGGCACCAACAGCCGCCTGGACGAGTTGCAGGCGGCAATTCTGAGAGTCAAGCTGCGCCATCTGGACGCCTGGAACGAGCAGCGGCGGGCGCTGGCGGCCCTGTACAACCAACTTCTGGCCGGCAGCGGCGTGACGACGCCTTTCGAGCCCGCGTACAGCCGCCACGTGTACCACCTTTACGTCATCCAGAGCGAGCGGCGCGCTGATCTGCAAGCGCACCTGCAGGCTCACGGCGTCAGTGCCCTCGTTCACTATCCTGTGCCCGTGCACCTGCAGCCCGCCTACGCCGACCTGGGCTATGTACCGGGCCGCCTCCCCGTCACTGAGCGCGCCGCCAGCCGTATTCTCTCCCTGCCCCTCTACCCAGAGCTGACCGAGGAGGAAGTACACAGGGTCTGTGATCTCATCTGCCCAGTAGACAAGTAGGCAAGGAGCAAGTAGACAAGGACGTATGGCCTTGCTACTTGTCTACTTGTTCACTTGCTACTTTCGAGGAGCATTTTTGCTAAACGACCTCGCCTGCACACCGGCACTGGGCCGGGCATACGTCCGGCCACGTAACATTTCCCTTGAACGAGTACTCTATCGTTGGGCGCTCTGGACAACTGCTACACTTCTGGTCGTCGCTGCCCTGTTGGTGGCTGCTGCCCCCGTAGTGCCACGGTTCATGGCCGCGCAGCAGCCGGCCATCGCCGCCAGCGCCCAGCGGCACGGCGTGCCCCCGACCTGGCTGGCCGCCGTGCTCTACAACGAGATGCTGGGCACCGAGGATCGCTGGCTGCACCGCTTGCTACCCGGTGAGGATGGCTTTTCCCGCACAATGCGGGAGGGCCTCCTGGGCCTGCATTTCCTGACTGTCAAACGAGTCTGGTGGAACCTCAAAGCCCTGGCCGACCTGGCCGGCGCCGATACCACGCTGGGGCCAGCCTGCCTGCGCGTCTCCGTGGGGCGGGAAATTCAGGCTGAGGTGCCCGTGACCGGCGGGGGCTATCAGGCGCAGGGGCTTTGGGAGCGCCCCTCCTTGATCCGTGACCTCTCCGCCCCGGCTACAGCCATTGAATACCTGGCGGCCAATCTGGCCCGCGGCCAGCGCCGCCTGGCCCCTGCTGATCACGGCGACTGGGCAGCGTCAGCCCGCTGGCAAAACACGGGCCTCCTCTATCGCCGGCCGGACGTGCCCGCGCCGCTCTGGGAGAAAGGCTCCCGCTACGTGGCCCAGGTGGAGGCTTTCCTGCCACGGGCGATCGCCTGGCTGCCCGCACCAGAGGAAGCCACGGCTACATCCCCCGATGCCCTGGCCTCCCGCCTGACCCTACTGCGGCCGAATTGAGCAGGGAGGTTGGCGTGCAACTCAGCCTGTCCACCGGATCGCTCTATCACCTGCCCCTGGCCACCACCTTCGCCCTGGCCAGAGACGCCGGACTAGCGGGCGTGGAGCTCGTCATTGGGCCGGAGCTGCTCCTGCGCGGGAGTGGCTATGTGCGAGCCCTGGCGGAGCAGCACAGTCTACGCCTCCTGACCGTCCATCCGCCCATTTTGCCCCTGCCCGGATGGCAAAGCCTACCCCAGATCGCCGAGAAGCTGGCCTGGTGGACCCTGGCCCTGGGGGCACCGCTGGCGGTGCTGCATTCACCCCGTGCCGCCTCGCTGACGAGTGAGCGGGGGCGCCGCTACGTAGCGACTGTGGTGGCCTGTCACCAGAACCTGGCCCGCGGTGGGGCGCTGCTGACCATCGAGAACCGCGCCCGCTTCTCCCCGCAGGAGCCCCCGGGCGCCCTGGACGACCCGCAGGCTCTGGCCGATTTCGTGGCGGCGCAGCAAATGGCGGTCACTCTGGATACTTCTCACGCCGCCGGGATGGGCCTCGATCCGCGGCTCGCCTTCCAGCGCCTGGGCAGCGCCGTGCGCAACATCCACCTGAGCGACGTGCGGGCCCGCTCGTTCTTCAGTGGCCGCCTCTTCCGTGGTGTCTACGGCGCTTCCATTTTCCAGCAACACCAGCTTCCCGGTACAGGCACCCTCCCCCTGGCCGATTTTCTGGGCTCGTTAGGCCGAGCAGGCTACTGTGGCGTGCTGACCCTGGAGCTCAGCCCCGTGGCCCTGCGCGCCTGGAGCCTGGGCAACATCCGCCGCTGCCTGGCCCAGAGCGTAAACTTCTGCCACCAGCATCTGGCGGATCCCTTGTTACCCCCTGTACCCCTGTAGGACGCGTTGACTCCCCAGATAAACTAACCATGCCTCCTGCTACTTGAGCACCTGAATAGCGCCAAGCGCTACACTATCGTCGGGGGAGCCAGGAATGGGGAGACGTCTCAGGGAAGGCTTGTCGTAAAGGCCGGTGTGCAGGGTGTAGGTGCCGGGGGGGAGGGTAGCGGGCAGGGCGATGGTGTGAGTATCGGCCAGAAGTTCACCGGGTTGCCAGAGCGAGGAAGGGTAGTACACACCACCGGGGCGGTGGTCGCTCTGAGCCACCCGCTGGCCGTTAGCATCAAGCAGGTGCACGAAGGCGTCGTAGTCGGCGGCGGGCGCGGCCAGCACCTGCCAATAGAGGGTAACGGTGAGCGCCTGGCCGGGCGACAGCGTCGCCGGGCTCACCGTGGCGCTGCGGAGGCGCAACTGGCCGCCCGCATTGGCCGGCGTGAAGCCGGGAGATGCTGGCACGCTGGTCACCGCTCGCCCCAGCACGCGCACCAGCGAACCGGCGGGCGCCAGGCGATAGGCGACCTCCAGCCCCGGCATCGGCTTGATCAGGTAGACCGGCTGCTGGACAACGCTCAGACCATCCAGCAGCCGCCCGATGTTGGCGTATTGTGGCCCTTCCTTGATCAGCGGGAAGAGGCCGACCAAGTCCGGCCGCTGCTTCTCGGCGTACTGCAGATACCACAGGGGCATGATCTCGTCGCGATCGTTGCTAACCAGGATGGCCCCCTGCTCAATCGGTTGGCGCAGGATTGCCTCCCAGCGGGCGCGCACCTCCCTCTCGCCGCTACGATCCAGCGCCGCGAAGTTACCCAGGAGCAGGGCCAGCGGCAAAAGGAATCCTAGCATATAGCCGACAGTGCGCAGTCCCCAGTCCCAAGTCCGCAGTCGCCCCCGTGCTGACCATAGACTATGGACTTTGGACAATGCACCATCCACCCCCAGGCCAATCCACAGGGCAAAGACGATGTACGACGGCGTGAATAGATCACTGATGTCGCCGATGAAATATAACAAACAGAAAATAACGATGCCCAGGTAAGTCAATAGGAGCAGCCAAAATCGTGGGCGACTACGCCGCCACAGCACCACGCCTCCGGCCAGCCCCAGCAGGATGCCGGCCAGGCCGAACTGCTGCCGCAGGAAACCAAAAGCCATGGCCACCCGGCCGGGGATATCGCCTGACGTGCGGAAGCCCAGCTCGCCGCGAAACACGCTGCCTGAGACCCAGCGCAGGAAGCCCTGCGGCGTGTTCTCGTACAGGTCAAGCACCTGGTTGCCTACCGTCAGGTGCAGGTAGGGCGTGGCGGGGGCACGCAGGGGGATCAATAGGTACAAGAGGAGAGGAAGAGTGACAAGTAAAACGTAAAACGTAAAACGCGAAGCGTGAAACGTGAGGCGTGAAACGTGAAACGTGAAACGTGAAACGTGAAACGTGAAACGTGTTGCGTGTTGCGTGTTCCGTCGGGACAGCCAGAGAAAAAGGGCGAGGGCAGGCAGGAGCAGCAGCGTGGTGCGGTGGTGGGCCAGGGACAGGCCCAGAGCAAAGAGCATAGAGCATAGAGAATAGGGCATAGAGCATAGAGCATAGGGCATAGAACTTTGCTCTATGCTCTTTGCTCTATGCTCTACCATGAGCGCCAGATACAATATCGCCGCCACGAAGAAGCTGTGCAGGGCGTAGACCTCGGCGACGACGGCCTGCGACCAGAAGGTGCGGGAGAAGGCCAGGGTCAGGGCGGCGACGGCGGCAATGACGGGACGCCCGGTGAGTTGCTGGGCGACGAGGTAGACCAGCGCCACAGCCAGCGCCGCCCAGAAGGCGGAGAAGAGGTTCATACGGTGCGCCAGGTCGCCCCAGGGGACCAGCAGCGTCCAGAGCTTGCCTAAGACGATGTACAGCGGGTAGCCAGTGGGGTGGGCCACGCCCAGCAGCGGGGCGGCGAACTGGAACTCGCCAGCATCGCCGGGCAGCACCGTGGGCGCCAGCGTGCGCAGGTAGACGGCGAAGCTCGCCAGGCCCAACACCAATGGTAGGACAATTTGCCAAATTGTCCCACGCCAGCCGGATGTCACTCGCGCCAGCGCACTCATCTGGCACCCCCGTTACCCCTGGTCCCCCTGTTACCCCCGTCTAGCGCGGCGCGCTGAACCTCTGGGAAAGACCGCCCAGCTACCTTCCCCATGAGTCCCCAGGGCATTCCCTGAAACCGCAATCTTAGCACGGTGTACAGGGCCCTGGCAATCTCCAGGCGGGAGATCTTGGACGCCCCGCGCTGCCGGTTGGCAAAGATGATGGGCACCTCGCCTACGCGGAAGCCCCGGCTCTGGCAAGCGTAGAGCATCTCGATAAGGAAGGAGTAGCCGCTGGAGAAGATCTGCTCCAGGGGGATGGCCTGCAGCACCTGGCGGCGATAACAGCGAAAGCCAGCAGTGCAGTCGTGGGCGTGCAGGCCCAGCACGACCCTGGCGAAAGCGTTGGCCCCGTGGCTGAGCAGCCGCCGGGGCAGGGTGCAGTGCTGCGTACCACCGCCGGGCACATAGCGGGAGCCGATGACCAGGTCGCACGTCTCCAGCCTGGCCACCAGCGCCGGGATGTAGCGCGGGTGGTGGGAGAAATCGGCGTCCATGGTCACCATAGCCTCGGCCGCCAGCTCAAAAGCGCGGCGGAACCCGGCGATGTAGGCCGTACCCAACCCCAGCTTGCCCGGCCGATGGACGACGTGCACCCGCGAGTCGGCAGCGGCCAGGCGATCAGCAATGTCGCCCGTGCCATCCGGCGAATTATCGTCTACGATGATGAGCTGGGCGTCCAGTGGCAGGGCCAGAATTTCGCCCGCCAGCCGGGTGATGTTCTCCGCCTCGTTGTACGTAGGCACGATCACCGCCAGGCGCAAAGTAGCCTCCGGGAAAATCCTTGCGAAGGTTTTGGAACCTTAGCAAGGATCTAATCGTCAATTGGCAATCCTGGCCGCGGCCAGGGCGGCGTAGCGCCGCGCCTGCTCCAGGCCCTGCGCCAGCACCAGGAAGCTGACGAACTCTCGTCTGGCCGCCGGCTCCAGGGTGAAGCGAGCCACCTGGAAGAGGTGAGCGCCATCGCGGCCCATCTCGAAGGCCTGAAGCTCGCTCCCCGCCGTGGCGTTGACCAGCACACCCACGTCGCCGCTGGCCGGATTCTCCACCGCCGCCCAGGGATCGGAGGAGGCCAGCCACATGTTGTTATCCGCTCGCAGGCTGGTGCGCTGATTACCGTAGTGCAGCACCGAGTTCTGTATCGTGCCGCCGGGCTGAAGGAAGGCGTTGGTGAAGTAGACCACCGGCCGCGGGGCCGTGGTCAGGTTGATCAGGCGACTCACCACGGCCACCACGTTGCTCCCGCCTACGGTCAGGTAAGCCGTCTCCAGGCGCAGGCCCTCGTAGCCCGGGCGCTGCAGGTCGCAGGCGATACGCACGCCCGTCCAGGGGATGGTCGCTGCGCTCGCGGCGGGCAGCAATTCGTAGGTGACCTTTTCTTCGTGCAGGTGGCCGGCGTGGCCGGGCCAGGCCTCCTCCTCGCTGGGGAGCAGCAGCACCGGTCCCACGCCGCCGAACCAGGGATTCATCCAGACAAAGGCCCGCGCTTCCGGGAAAGACGAGAGCAGGTGGTTGACGCCGCCCCGCTCCAGGGCCACCAGTGCCCCGGCGAAGTCGGGGGCGACCTTGAGGCATAGCCAACCGTTGTCCAGGATGATCACCCGCTGGCCCCCACCCGTGCCCTCCCCGTCGACGGGGAGGGATGGAGAGGGGCCCTCCAGGATGTGCACGGCCCGGCGGCTGCCCAGGGCGAGGAGCGGCAGCGGGAACACCTGCGTCGCCAGTTCCGTGGTCAGCGTAACCTTCGCCTCGGCGCTGCCGGGCGATGACGACGGCGCCTGGATTTGCAGCGGCGTGCTAAAAGACTGGCCGCGCTTCAGAGCGGCGAAGGTCAGCTCGCCCGGCTCGATAGCCCAGCCGGTGGGTGGCGTAATGTGCACCGTGCCCGGCAAGGCTCGACTGCGCGCTGAATCGCACCGGAACTGCACCTCCCCGCTGCCATCCAGCAGGAGCGGCGGCGTGGGCTCGGTGGTCGCCAGAATGACAGGGCGTGGGGCGGATGGCTGCGCCGGCGCGGCGGGGGCGATGAACTGCCGCCAGGCAGCACGCACGGCCTGCCAGTCGCCGTGGCCGACGTAGAGGTAGAGCGGGTCGGATAACACGCTGCCCCGGGCGGGCACCGGCGGCAGGGCGAACTTGAACTGCGGGAAGCGTTGCCACCCGCCGAACTCGTGCTCCAGGGCACGGGGCCAGAGGAAGCCCACCACCGTGCCCGCCTGCTGGTAGGCCACCCAGGTCTCGCTCAGGTTCTCCGGCTGCTTGCTGGCCGGATCGTACCAGTCCGGGAAGCTGGGCACATCGTCCACGACCAGACCCTCGGCGGTGGGGATGGCCACCCGGCACTCGTCCCAATCGGCGCGATGGCCCACAGCAAGCTGCAGGTGCCGCTCCTCTGAAGCAGCGTTGATCAGCCGGTGGCGCACGGTAACGACCGGCCCGGCCCCCAGGGTGATCTCCCGCTGGAAGGTCAGGTTGGGGTAACGCTCTGATGCTGCCGCTAGGATGGCCGTCACCATGCCCGCGCCGTGCTCCAGCCGGGCGCTGAAGCGCTTGCTGTCGAACTCGGAGGGCCAGAATGGCGGCCCGATGACACTGCCCTCTCGGACGAGCGGGCGGTCAGTGGCCCTTTCCCTGGCCTCCCAGCGGCGTCCCTTGAAGGGCAGCACCAGGCGCAGGGTGGGATTTTCCAGGACGGCCTCGCGCTCGCCGACGTAGCCCGTCACGCCCGTGGCCTCCAGGGCCACCACCCGATGGTCAATCAGGCGCGTGGATACGCTCTGGCCATCTGACGGGTTGTCGCACGCTTGCGAATTCGAAACGGTGGCGTGCGACAACCCGTCATCGTGTTCAAAGCTGGTGTAGGCCCACAGCGACAAGGCACCGGCCTCCTGCGCCTCCAGCGTCACCGGCACGCCGGCGAAGCCTTTGGCCGGTAGCTCCACCGTGGCCTCGGCTGGCTCACAGGTCAGGCCGGGGACGGCGGTGAGGTGCAGCGTGGCCTGTACGGGGCGATCCAGGTAGTTGCGCAGGCGGAAGGTGGTGGTCTGGCGCAGGCCCACGGTGGCGGCAATATGTGTCGGCTCTGGGCTCACCTCGATGGGCTGGCGCACGCGGGCGCCGGTCTCCAGGGGGATCAATCGCCCGTTGATGATGACGGTACTCTTGATCTTGTGCGCTGGCTCGTCTTTCTCTTTTTCGGCGATGTCTCGCGCTGCCAGCACCTCGGCCTCCAGCACGGCACGGTCGGTCACCGTCAGGCTGGCCTGCTTGTGCACAGCGATACCTGGCTCGCCCTCGGCCAGCAGCGACACGGCCAGGGGCTCTGCCCGCTTGTTGACGATTTCCCAGCGCACCTGGGCGGGGATGCCAGCGAGCACCTCCGGGACATCCAGGAGGCAGGAAACGGCGAAGTCGTCGGTCTCCAGGGCGGTGAGGCCACGGGCCTCGCGATCAATGGTCGCCTTCAGGATGTGGCCGTCTTTCTCCCAGGCGTAGGGGTAGACCTTCATCGCCCCCTGCCGGATGTCGTCCTCTTTTACCGAAAGATCGCGCTGGAAATTGGCGTACCAGTCCACCTGCTGGAAATACTCTGGGGCCAGGGGCAGGATGAGGGGCAGGAAGTTTTGCATGTGCACCTGGGTCTCTGGCACCCAGAAGAAGCCGGTCTTCTTGTACAGGGGCACGGCGCGCAGGTTGCCCGCCCAGGTGCCCAGGTCCAGGCGCTTATAGCCCTGCTCGATGCTCTTGGCCACGGACTTCTTCAGCAACTCCCGGCCGAAGCCCTGCTTGTGGTAGGCAGGGTGCACGCCGAGCAGCTCCACGTAGGCGGCCTCTCGCTCCTGCGGGTACTCCGTCAGCTCGCAGTAGCCAACGACGCGGCCATCGGCGATGACCAGGTAGACGGCGATGGCCCGCGTCTCGCGCTGCCACTGCAGGATGAGTTCGCGGGTAAAAGGCACGCCGCCGGTGAAGCCGCCGGGCCAGACGGAGTCGCTTTCGTTCCACATCTGGGCCAGGCTTTCGGCGTAGGACTCGTTATACTCGGTGATGAACCACTCCACGATTGCAGCCTCCTCGCTTTTACCGCCCGCAGGCGGCGGGGGTATTATACACTGTTTGGCTGGATTTGGGTAGAGGGCCGAGCCTACGGGCACCAAGTGGAGCTCGGATATTGCCATGACCAACCTGGACATGACCACCGGGGTGGTGAGCGTCTACCGCCTGGATTTCTTCGATCAGAATGGCCTGCTGTACAGCCTGTGCCAGACCCTGAACGAGAAGCAGGTAGACTACATCAAGCTGAGCAACAATGGGACGATCCCCGCGGGCTGGCTCGGCTCGGTCATCATCTCCTGGCAGTGCAGCTATCCGACCAATGTCGGTGCGTTGGGTGTGGTGGTAGTGGAAAAGGCCTCTGGCTACACCTCCGGCGACATGACCAAAGCCTATGAAGGATTCCCCATCATCGGTTGGACGCCGCAGATCCCAGCCATCCCGTGCCCGGATTGCCAATAGTCAGTACGACAACCGGAAATCCGTTTTCTCCAAGAAGACGGGGTTCTGAGCACGCTGAAGGGCCACCTGGAGAGATCCGGGTGGCTCTTTGTGTCCTCTGGCCCGGGAGCGTGCTGCGTGGGTGACATGTAGTAGCGACTTCAGTCGTCATTCCTGCGGCAACAGGAACTAGGGCGAAGCATTATCCAGAATATCTGGTGTGCCCATAATGCCTGCGCACCGAGGATACAGGGGAGTTGAAACAACCTCAAGGAATGCCTCGCCCCTACGAACCCAGCCGCAGGCAACGTGACACTCCCCTGGCCCTACTTCCGCCCCCTGGCGCTTTCTGCTATAATATCCTGAGAGGTTAAGAGCCGATGGGACGTAGTACACAGTGCAGGGAGGCTAAATGAGCGAGCGGGACCCTGACCGCCATCTAGTGGAAGGTCTACGCCGCGGCGAGACGCGAGCCCTGGAAGCGCTGATCCAGCGCTACGCCGGGGAAATCTACTCGCTGATCAGCCTGATCCTGGGCGGGCTGGGTAGCCCCCAGGATGCCGAGGAGCTGACCAGCGACCTCTTCGTGGTGGCCTGGCGAGAAAACGAGGAGTACGATGCGCAGCGGGCACCTTTCGGCCACTGGCTGCGCATGCGCGCCAAGTATCTGGCCCTGGACCGCCGCCGACGGCTGAAGCGCGAACTGGCACGTACCACCAACGAGTTACCGGAGGAACTGCTGACCTCGTCATTTACTCCGCCGGTAGTTCGGGCCAGCGCCGCAGCGGGCGGTGCGGACGTAAGCCAGAGCATCGAGGAATTAGTGGAGCAGGAGGAGCGGCGGCAGGCGTTGTACCACGCTCTAGCCTCCCTGCCGGAACTGGATCGCCAGATTGTCTACCGGCGCTACTTTCGCGGCGAGGCTGTCGCCGATATCGCGGCCTCCACGGGGTTGACGGGCCGGGCGGTGGAGAATCGCTTGTGGCGGGCAAGGACAGCTCTGCGGACGATTATGATGAAGCACGATCATGCCCCCCATTTTGAGGAGTAAGGTATGAGCAAGCGAGATCGGCCACTGGCGCAGGACTTTTCAGATGAGGAGCGCGACTTCGCTGCCGAGTTGGGCCGCTACTTTGACCTGGAGGGCGAGGAACTACCGCCGCTGTACATGCAGGCCCTCACGCCCCCACCGGGCGAGGAAGATATACCACCGCGCCTGGTGGAGCACATCCGGGCGCGCACCTTCGCCCTCCTGCGGTTGCCCCTCCCCGGCCAAACCCTCCCCCGTCTGACGGGGGAGGGCGCTGGTGGGGGTCGTGCCTGGCTGCAACGTCTTTTGCGGCCCCCACGTCTCGCTCCCCGCCTGGCTCTGGCCTTCAGCCTGCTGATTGTCCTGGTTGCCGTGGGCGCTCTACTCGCTCGCGGCTTGCCGCCGACCTACAGCGATGAGCTGCCCCAGGTGGTAACCATGGAGCCCGCCGACCTATCTGGCCAGTCACCCGGCAATTCCCTTGTCTTGCACCTGGATCGCCCGTTAAGCCCGAACGTGACCTATGCGCTGACCATCTCCCCCACGCTGGCGGTGCGCCTGTTCCAGCAGGAGCGGGATCTGCTCATCGTCCCGGAGCAGCACTCCTGGGGGGAGGCTACCTACCGCATCCAGTTGCTGGCCGTCAATGGTCGAGGGGAGACCAGAGAGTACTACTTCAGCTTCGCCGCTCGCAAGCCGTGAGGTTTGCGGAGCTATGCGGCGGGCGCCGCGCCCGCCCTACGGCTGGAGGTACATGATGTCCAAGCGCCGCAAAATCATCTTGGGCTTGAGTACCGCGCTCTTGCTGCTGGCGATAACGGGGGTTGCTTTTATTGCCGGGACGGTCTGGGGGCATCGGCTGACCGCCCGGCTGGGGCTCAGGTCGCCACTACTGGTGGCGGAGAGTCCGTTGCCTTGCGCCACCCCGCTACCGCTTTTGGCCCTCCCAGTGACTGAGGAGCGCCTTACCTTACTACCGGCAGAGGTGCCGCCTGAGCTGTCAAGGCTAGGCGCTGAGGTGTCGTATCGGCTACTGCGCAGTGGGGAGCGGGTAACCTTGATCTTCACGGGACGGGCGTCGGGGCGTGGGTGGCCGCAACTTTCGTGGCTATTCCCGCCGAGTGATAAGCCCCTGGCGAGGGTCGTGGCCGGCGAGGTGGTGCGGGTGGCTGGCGATAGCTTCATCATGCGCACCGATGGTAACGGACACACGGCTGGCCATGAGCAGACGGTGCGCCTGACGGAGTGCACTATCTGGCAGGGTGTAGCCAGGACAGCCACCAGTCTGCAGCCTGGAGACCGCATCCTGCTGAGCGGCCGTGTTGAGCCTGACGGCTCGCTCAGCGCCGAAATCCTCGTTGTCCTACCCCCGTAGCCCTTTGTACCCTTCTTACCCTTTGTTTGGCCCTATTAGGCCGTCAAACTGTAACATAGCCCCTTGTGGGCGATCAGACGGGCAAAAGGCCCTATGCTACCAATCTTCTGGGAGGTGAATCTGTATGGAATCTCGCAGTAATGGCAAGGTCTACTGGATCGTTGCCCTGTTGGTCCTCTTGGGCTGTCTCTTGAGCGTCATCTTCGGTGCAGTTGCCGGCGGCGCTGCTGGCTATTTTATCGCCAGGGGTGGACGTGCTATCCTGCCGAAACTGGAATTGTGGCCGATAACCATACCGACGCCGCAGCCAGTTGTGCCGACGCCACAACCACTCGTGCCGACGCCGCAAGCCCCTCAGCCTCAGCCGACGCCGCGCCTGCGCCTAACCGTGCCCTTCACGGGCACCACGGGCGCTTTGATCAGCCAGGTCGTACCGGACACCCCGGCGGCCCAGGCTGGCCTGCAGGTCGGGGACGTCATCATGGCCGTGGACGGCACTGAGGTGAACGCCGACCATGACCTGGCTACCCTGATTGGGCAGCACAGGCCCGGCGATGTGGTGACGCTGAAGGTGAGACGTGGTCTGCAGCAGCCCCGAGAGACCAAGGTAACCCTGGGCGAGAAGCCTGGGGAAGCAGGTAAGCCCTACCTGGGTGTCTATTACACCATGATCACGCCACGGACACAACCCACCGACTAAACAACAGAGACCCCCGGCTTCTGGCAGAAGCCGGGGGTCTCTGGCTACAAGGGCTATTCTCAGCTTTACAGCATCGCCAGTTCGTTGGCCAGGATGCGGCGCAGGATGGCGATGGCCGTGGCGTAGGTGGCGTCCATGCCGAAATAGGACAGGCTCTTGGAGAGCAGGCTTTGGCGGCGGCTGTAGGGCGTGTCCGAGGCATAGTGCAACAGGCCGATGTCGTAGCTGGCAATGAGAAATAGGTTAACGATCTCGTTGACAGGGTAGCGCTTAGGGTACAGGTGCTCGTAGATGGCTGAGAGGTAGGGCCCGGACTCCATTTCGATGTCTGTATAGCCCTCCTTGTAGAACAACTCCACGAACTTGCGGTTCTGGAGAAAAGTCCCCCGCACGGTGACGGTCTTTTGGTTGTCCAGCACCGTGCCGTAGCGCAAGTAGAGAGCCACATCCTGAGCTGTAAAGCAGTTACGAAACAGGAAGGTGTTCTGCGAGTGTTCATCGTAGACGACGTTGGGGATCATGACGTCGCCGATGCGGCCGTTGAGGGTGGCTGCCTTGCCCATGGCATAGGTGCCGCGAATCTCAGCCACGCCTGTGGTCACCTGGGAGAGCAGGTTGTAGGCCGTCTGGCCCAGAGGGTAGTCAATATTGAAGATCACGGCACGGCTTTGGCGCAGTCGCTCCAGGCCAGGCATGGCCAGACGGGAGTCAAAGCGCGCCGGATCGAGCCGGCCAATCTCGATGACCTGCGCGTCCAGATCGAGATACAGGGGGGTCTGGATATGGCGGATGCCTATGGCTTCGTGCCAGGCCTGCCGCTCGGCCAGATGGCGATCGCCATCTGGGGTGGCCAGCCACTTGCGCAAGGCATAGTATAGCCAGTTTTCCCGGCTGTCTGTGCCAGGAGCCGATTCCAGGCGTTGATATTCCGCCCACAGTTCTTCCGGGTTGGCAGCTTGGATGTAGGCGACGATCTCGTCGGCGTGTGCTTGAGCGTAACCACCCAGCAGATTCACCAGGCTGTGCGTGTTGCTGGAGACGAAATACACCGGGCGGTGGGGCAGGTCCACATCCGCCACCTTCTGCAGTATGGTCTGCCACCAGCCCTGGGTGGCGCGCTTGTAATCGGTGAAACTGCCAGCCAGCAGCCTGACCGCCAGGTTCTTCTCCTGTTGAGCGATGGTTAGCAGATTGGCCCAAAGTCTGTCGCCCCAGGCCTGCCGTAGCTTGGCAAAGTCGCTATGCTCGAGGCCGAGGCGCCGACAGAAGTCTTCCTCTTGCCGAATGGTTGCTCTCCATTCAGGCTCACGCTCCCTGGCCGCGTAGTCCTCCAGCAGCGCTCTGATGCCCGGCGTGGCCATAGCTTGGTGCAGCTTGTTCCACTCGATCTGCAAGGCCGTGAGCATGGGTATCAGATCGTCAATGTCCGACACGCTGGAGATGAACACGGCCATGGTCTCCTGCCCGTCGAAGAAACAACGCCGGTGGCGAGCCGCCGCCTGCACCAGTTGCCACTTCTCTACGTGAGGGTAGCCGCGACGGTCGAAGACCTCGTCCGATTGGCCCAAAAGCACCAGGCGCGTCTGGAAGATCTCCGGGGGCAGGCGCATGACGGCATACACGAAGGCGGAGATGTCCGGCGTGGGCTCCTCGGCCCGCAGATGCAGGCTGGACTGCATGGCGGAGTGCGTCTCCACCAGCGAGCGCACCTGGATCTCCCCCGTGCTGCGCAGCAGCGAGTAGTAGGTGCGCAGATAAAGCTCAATCTCCTCGTTCCCGGCCACCGGGATGCCGCGGTCCATTGTGTCTCCCTTTGGGGGAATCGGGAAATCAGGGAATCAGGAAATCAGGGCTCCAGAAGAAGCCTGATTCCCTGATTTCCTGATTCCCCTACTATCCCACCACATCCTCCCCGCCGTCTACGGTGATCACGGTGCCGGTGATCCAGGCAGTGCGCGGGTCGCACAGAGCGGCGATGGCGCCGGCCACGTCCTGGGTGGTGGTCAGGCGTCCCTGGGGATGGCGCTGCAGGCCGACCTTGATGAACGTCTCGTGGCCGGGGATCTTGCGCAAGGCAGGAGTGTCGGTGACGCCGGCCTGGATGCCGTTGACGCACACGCCGTAGGGCGCTAGCTCCAGGGCGAGCTGGCGGATGTGCGACTCCAGGGCCGCTTTGGCCGCCGACACCGGACCGTAGTTGGGCACGACGCGATGCGACCCGGCGCTGGTCATGGCGAAGACCCGGCTGTCCGGGGCGAACATCTGGCGGACAAACAGGTCTTGCACCCAGTAGACCAGGCTGTTGGCCATCACATCCAGGGTCATGTCCAACTGCGCCTTGTCCACGGCATCCTCCGGGTTGGCGGCGACGAGCGGCTTGAGGGTGCCAAAGGCCAGGGAGTGGAGCAGCACCCTAACCTTTCCCGGCGGTGTGCTGGCGGCCATGATCGCCTGCAGCTTGTCCAGGGCGGTGGCGCGCTTCAGCGGGTCGGCGGCGTTCATGTTGATGAAGAGGGCCTGGCGACCCAGCCCCTCGATCTGCGCGGCGATGGCCCTGGCCTGGGGCAGGGTGGCCTTCAGATCCAGGTGCACCCCGCAGATGTGATAACCCGAGCGGGCCAGCTCCAGCGCCGTGGCAGCGCCGAAGCCGCTGGAGGCCCCCAGGATGATGGCCCAGGTGTTGGCGGGCGTGGTGTGTGGGGTAGACATGTCCTTCTCTCCTTTGTTTCAGATTCACTGGTGTGTGGCTGCCATTTTAGCACAAGGCGCATCTTCTGGCAAGCGGCTTCCATCCTTGTCCATCCTTGCGAAGGTTCCGAACCTTCGCAAGGATTTCCACCCTCATCCCTCGTTCCTCGTCGCTCATCCCTCATTTCGACAGTCGTGGGGGCGAAGCGCAGGCGGCTGCCGGGCAGGCACTGGGCCAGCAGCGGGATGTCGGCGCTGACCACGGTGGCGATGACCGGGTAGCCGCCGCTGGTCTGATGATCGGCCATGAGGACAATGGGCTGCCCGTCGGCGGGAACCTGCACCGCGCCAGTGACCATGCCGGTTGAGATGATCTCCGCCGGGCCGCGATGGGCCAGGCGAGGGCCCTGCAGGCGATAGCCCATGCGGTCGGCGGTGGCACTGACAACGTACTCACTGGCGAAGAAAGTGGCCAGCGCCTCGGTGGTGAAGTAGTCGTCCTGGGGGCCAGGGATGGCGTGCACGGTGGGTGCTTCGGCGTACACTGGCCGGGCCTCTGGGGGCAGCCCCTGCCCGGCCAGAGCCAGCAGGTCGGCCGGGGCGTGACCGAGGGGCAGCACGTCGCCTGCCCGCAGCGCCCGCCCCTGGTAGCCGCCAAAGCCGCCGCTAAGGTAGGTGGCGCGAGAACCCAGGACTGGCGGCACGGCGATCCCGCCGGCTACGGCCAGGTAAGCCCGCGCCCCTGAGCGCCGACCGGCAAAGTCAATCACCGACCCTCGCCGCACGAAGACGGCCAGCCACATGGGCAGGGGCCGCCCGTTGACCCGCGGCCCCAAATCGCCCCCGGTCACGGCCACCAGGCAGTTGTCACTGGCCTGCAGCGTGGGGCCGGCCACGGTGATCTCCAGGGCGGCCTCGCCCGGCTCGTTGCCCACCAGCCGATTGGCGGCCTGCAGGGCGCAGGCATCCATCGCCCCAGCCACGGGCACGCCGTAGCGCTGGTAGCCCCAGCGCCCCAGGTCCTGCACGGTGGTCAGCAACCCGCCCTCCAGAACCGTCAGGCAGGGGCCACCCCCGCCCCTCCGCTCCTCTGCACCCCCGCCCCCCTGCACCTCTGCCCCTCCGCCCTCAGCGGGCCAGGCGGGAAGCGGCACAAAGCGCACAAGGTCACCGGCTTGCAGGAGTGTGGGTGGGTCTTGCGCCGGGTCGAACAGCCTTAGCGGCGTCCGGCCGATGATACGCCAGCCGCCAGGAGTGGCCAGGGGGTAGATGCCCGTTTGCTGCCCAGCGATGCCCACCGAACCGGCAGGCACGCGGGTGCGTGGTGTGGGCAGGCGAGGCGTGGCCAGGGCGTCTGGCAGCCCGCCCAGGTAGGCGAAGCCCGGCGAGAAGCCCAGCATGTACACCCGGTACGTGGCGCTGGCATGCAGTCGGATCGCCTGCTCCACGGAGAGGCCGTTGTGCTGCGCCACAAACTCAATGTCTGGACCACACTCCCCGCCGTAGACTACCGGGATTTCTTTGCGTACCGGCTCCGGCAGGGTGATCGTCTCGCTGCGGGCAGCCAGGGCGGCCACCTGCTCCTGGACGTCGGTGAAGGAGAGTTGTAGCGGGTCGTAGTAGACCAGGAGGGAGCGATAAGCGGGAATAGCCTCGCCCAGGCCGGGCAGGCGCGCCGGCGCCAGGGCGTGGGCCAGCGCCTGCACCTGGCGATTAACCGGCTCGCTGATGTCGTTGGCGAATTCAACGAGCAGGGCGGTATCGCCAGCGGGGAGGAAGCGAGGGAAGGTAGGCATGGGTTGGAGAATGGAGAATGGAGATTGGAGATTGGCGATTACCAATTCTGCAATCTAAAATCTGCAATCTGCAATCTGCAATCTCCTCATCTTGCCAGCGCCTGCACCGCCACGCCCGCCGCGGCCAGGGCCTGACGCACGGCCTGGGCGTTGGCCAGGGCAGCCGGGTTGTCGCCGTGCAGGCAGAGCGTGTCGGCGTGCAGGGCGACACGAGTGCCATCGGGGGCGACGACGAGGCCGTCGCGGGCGATGCTTACGGCCTGGGCTGCAGTACGGGCGGGGTCGGTGATGAGCGAGCCGGCGATGCGGCGCGCTTGCAGCGTGCCGTCGGGGTTGTAAACGCGGTCGGCGAAGGCTTCGGCGGCGAAACGCAGGCCGGCGGCCTGGGCCGCCTCGGCCATAGCCGCCGAGCCGGCCAGCCCTACAAAGATGAGGTCGCGGCTGAAGCTGGCCACGCCGCGGGCGATGGCGGCGGCGATTGTCGGCTCGCCCACAGCCAGGTTGTACAGCGCCCCGTGCGGCTTGACATGCCCCAGGGGCACGCTGGCGGCGCGGGCGAAGGCGGCCAGCGCCCCCACCTGGTAGAGCACGCAGTTCTCGATCTCCTCCGGCGACAACTGCATGGCCCGGCGGCCGAAGCCTGCCAGATCGGGGAAGCCAGGGTGGGCGCCCACGGCCACGCCGTGCCGGGCGGCCAGGCGCACGGTGTGCGCCATCACCTGCGGGTCGCCGGCGTGGTAGCCACAGGCAATGTTGGCCGAGGTGATTAGCGGCAGCAGCGCCTCATCGTTACCAATGGTGTAGGCGCCGAAGCTCTCGCCCAGGTCACAGTTCAGGTCAATCTTCATGCTCGAGAAAGGGTTAACCACAGAGGCACAGAGGACACGGAGATTTTGTTATTTTTCTTCTCTGTGCTCTCCGTGTCTCTGTGGTGTTCTGCCTTAGGTGCGACGCACCTGCGAGGTGCGTCGCACCTAAATCACACCTGCTTACAGGTAGCGTTCCAGCAGGGCTTTGCTCTTGAGGACGCCCTCATGGTCGTCGCCCTGGCCCTCAAACTCAATGCCGAAGGGCCCGGCGTAGCCGGCATCGCGCAGGATACGCACGCAGCGGCCCACGTCAATGGTGGTATCCTCGCCCTGGGCGTTGAAGGCGTAGGTCTTGGCGTGCACAGCGCCGGCGAAGGGGGCAATCTTAGCTAAAGCCTCGTAGCGGATGGCGGCCGGGAAGTTGCCAAAGTCGGGCAGGGTGCCGATGGCCGTCCCACCCACGCCCTGCATGATACGCACGATGCGCTCGGAGTCACCGGAGACGCCACCGTGGTTCTCGATGAGGAGGCGCAGGCCGCGCTGCGCGGCGGCCTCGGCCAGAGTGCCGAAGGTCTCCAGGCAGCGGGCCACGCGCTCTTCCAGGTCGGGGGCCTCGCGGCCGCCGGTGTTGGCGCGCACGGCGTTACAGCCCAGCGCCGCGGCCACGTCCAGCCAGCGCAGGTGGTTGGTCACGGCCTGGCGCCGCTGCTCGGGCTCGGCGGCGCTCAGATCGCCCTGGTTGTCCACGGCGATGTTCAGGAGCGTCACTCCCTCGGTGGCGGCCCGGTGGCGCAACTCGCGCAGGTAGGCTGCATCGAGGGAGGCGAAGAAGGGCGAATTCAACTCCACGGCGTGGATGCCAAACTCCTCCCGGGCCAGACGCGGAAAGTCCAGGAGCAACAGAGGCTTGTCGGAGCGGCGGAAGCGCCGGTTGACGCTCCAGCCAGCAAGAGAGATGTTGGACACGAGATTCTCCTCCAATTGTTAGAGTGTGCATGAGGAAGCGTTCACAGTCAGCCTAGGATGGAGTGCAGTACTGTGGCCGTGAAACGTGAAACGTGATGCGTGATGCGTGAGATTCACGTTTCACGTTAGCACGACCTCGCGGCCGGTGGCGGACGATTCCAGAATGCCGTGGAGGAGGCGCACCACGGTGAGCTGCTGTCGAGGGGTGATCAACGGCGGCTCGCCGCGCTCCAGGCGATTCAGGAAGTCGGCGATGAGGCGATCCTGGCCGGTGTTGCTGTATTGTGGCAGCTCCGGCGTGATGTCCACGGCCTGACCATACTCCTGCCGGTAGACGTGCAAGCGCCGCTCCCGGCCGTACATCTCCGGGGCGATGTCGGCGCCGCCCTCGGTGCCCAGAAACTGGTAGCGCTCCTCGGGCCGGGCGTAGCTGGCCCAACTGACCTCCAGGGTCAGGGCGGCCCCATCGGCCAGGCGGATGAAGGCTACGGCGTTGTCTTCCACGTCGCAGCGGGCCGGCCCCTCACAGACGATGTCGGAGCCCCACCAGCCCAGACCCTGGCGCCGCGGGCCGAAGTAGGCCCCGGTGATAGCGCTCACGGCCAGCGGCTGGGGGAAGCCCAGGATGTGCAGGGTCAGATCCAGGGCGTGCACGCCGATGTCCATGACCGTGCCCGCCCCTGCCAGGTCGCGATTGGTGAACCAACTGCCGTAGCCCGGGATGCCGCTGCGTCGCCACATGGTGGCGCGGGCGTAGTAGACTTTCCCCAGAACCCCAGCCTCGGCCAGGGCTTTGAGAACCACGGTGTGCGGCTCATAGCGCATATGCAGGCCCACGGTGAGGGCGCGGCCCGTGCGCTCGGCGGCGGCGACCATGGCCTCGGCCTGGGCGGGGGTCACGGCCATGGGCTTCTCGCAGATGACGTGGCAGCCCGCCTCCAGGGCCTCAATCGTCATGGGGGCGTGCAGCACGTTGGGGCCGCAGACGCTCACCAGGTTAAGGTCGGCCTCCTGGAGCATGGTGCGATAGTCGGTGAAGACGTGGGGGATGCCGAACTGGGCGGCGACGCTGGCCGCCCGCTGGCCGTCCACGTCGCAGATGGCCTCCAGGCGCACGTTGGGCAGGCGCTGGTAGGCGGGGATGTGCCCGCGGACGGCGATGAAGCCGGCGCCAATAACGCCGACACGATAGGTGGTCACGGTTGCTGCAACCTCCTCAAGAAGTGGATGGTAGATTGCCAATCGGCAATCGCCTAGGGCATGCTACTCCCCGCCAACTGGCCACCGTCCACCACAAAGATGGCCCCGGTGGTGAAGTTGGAGGCGGCGGAGGCCAGGTACAAGGCGATGCCCGTCAGCTCTGCGGGCTCGCCAATGCGTTGCTGGGGGATGTGCTTGATGATGGCCGCGGAGATTTCCGGCGTCTCCCACAAGGCACGGCTGAAGCGAGTTCTGATCAGCCCAGGGGCAATGGCGTTGACCTGGATGTTATCGGCTGCCAGCTCAATGGCTAACACCTGGGTGAGCATCACCACGCCGGCCTTGCTGACGCAGTAGACCCCCATCCAGGGCTGCGCTTGCAGGCCGTTCACGGAGGCGATGTTGATGATCTTGCCGCCGCCCCGCTGGCGCATGCTGTCCACGCAAGCCTTGGTTACCCGGAAATAGCCGCGGAGATTGACGTCCAGGATTTTCTCCCAGTGACTCTCCTCGGCCGTGAGGATGGGCCCAAAGTGCGGGTTGGTGGCGGCGTTGTTGACCAGGATGTCCACGCCGCCGTAGTGCTTCACGCTCTCCTCCACCAAACGTTGCACGGCCTCGGGGTCGCCCGTGTGGGCGGCGATAGGCAGGGCCTCTCCACCCTGGGTGCGAATGCTCTCCGCCGCCTGATCCAGCGCCTCCTGGTGCCGACTGGCCAGCACAACACGCGCCCCGGCAGCGGCGAAGGCCTCGGCGATGGCATAACCAATCCCCCGCGAGGCTCCGGTGACCAGGGCCACTTTGCCCGTCAGGTCAAAAGAAGGAACAGCCATTGGATATCCTCCGCTTTGGTTTTGGATGCTGATTATCAAAAATTATCTGCGTGAATCAGCGTTCATCCGCGTCCAACTGATTAGCGCCCAGTTCCAGCAGTTCCGATAGGGTGACCACGCGCAAGCCGCGGCGGCTGAGCTCCGGCAGGATCGTCGCCAGGGCCGCGGCCGTACGTTCGCCGCGCGCCCCACAATCGTGCAGGACGATGATGGAGCCGGGGCGCACGTTCTGCAGCACGTAGTGCGTGGCGAACCAGGTGGAGGGAATCTGCGGGTCGAAGGGATAGACGGAGCCCAGGGCGCAGCGGTAGCCGTGCCTGTCCAGGACAGCGAGCATCCGGCTGTTGTACCAGCCTGATCCAGGGCGGAACCAGCGCACGTCGGCGAACTGGGCGATCACCCGGTGCGAGGCCAGCAACTGGCGCTCCAGCTCCGTGCTGTCCAGCAGGATGCTGGGCACCTCGGTGGCGAGGTGGTTAGCCAGCTCGTGCTGCTCTTCCACCATGCGCACCATGACATCTTCGTTGCCGGCGATACGATTGCCGATGACGAAGAACGTTGCCCGTGCCCCGTGCCTTTTGAGCACGTCCAGGATCAGGGGTGTGGTGACAGGGTCCGGCCCGTCGTCAATGGTCAGGGCGACGACCGGCTCCTCGGTTGGGACGAAATAAACTACCTCTGGCGATAGCTTCGCCAGCACGCTGACAATCCAATCCGGCTGAAACAAGAATATCCCGCCTATAGTGAGTAATATAGCCAATGCGGCCGCGCCGCAGCCGCCAAGCCAGGAGCAGGCATGAAACCCGCCTCTACTTATACCTCGTCCCTCGTCCCTCGTTCCTCAATCAGCATGCGCCGCAACACCTTGCCCACGAATGACTTGGGCAGCTCCTCGCGGAACTCAATGTCCCAGGGCACGGCGTAGGCGGCCAGGCGACGGCGACAGAGGTCCAGCAATTCCTCTTTGGACAGGTTAGTGCCGGGGCGGGGCACCACGAAGGCTTTTACCTTTTGGCCGCTGGCCCCACTGGGCACACCCACCACGGCCACCTCCATGACCTTGCTGTTCTCGTAGAGGACTTCCTCCACGTCGCGGGGGTACACGCTGTATTCACCGGCCAGGATGGCATCCCGCTTGCGGCTGATGATCTGGAAGTAGCCGTCGCTGTCCATCACAGCTACGTCGCCGGTGTAGAGCCAGCCATCCTTAAGCACCGACTCGGATTCTGCACCCTCGGCATCGTCCCAGTAGCCCTGCATCACCTGCGGTCCCCGCACCAGCAACTCGCCGATCTTCCCCGCTGGCAGATCCGCCCCGGTCACCAGGTCTACGATCTTGGCGTCGGTGTTAGGCAGGGGGATGCCGATCGAGCCGACCTTGCGCAGCCCCTCCAGCGGATTGGCGTGAGTTACCGGCGAGGCCTCCGTCAGCCCGTAACCTTCCACCAGGCGGCCGTGGGTAAGCTTCTCGAAGGCTTCCTGCACCTCCACGGGCAGTGGAGCCGCCCCGCTGATGCAAGCCTTGATGGACGAGAGGCCATAGGCACGCACGTTAGGCGCCTGGTTGATGGCCATGTAGATCGAAGGCACACCAGGGAAGATGGTCGGCTTGTACTGCTTGATGTGCTGTAGCACCTGCGGCAACTGGAAGACCGGCAGCAGGACGATGGTGGCCCCCAGGGCGATGGGGACGTTCATGGCCGTGGTCATGCCGTAGCTGTGGGTCAGCGGGATGACGGAGAGGAAGGTCTCCTGGCCGTAACGCAGGTCGGGGATCCAGTGGCGAGTCTGCAGGGCGTTGGCCACCAGATTGCCGTGGGTCAGGCGTACCCCTTTGGGCTCGTCGGTCGTGCCGCTGGTGTAAAGGACAGCGGCCAGGTCCTGGCTGGTGACCTCGACGTTGGGCGGCGTCCGGGCGGCGTCCATCATTAAGCGGCGCATCAATTGCCCACCGTACGTCCGATCGGCCATCTCGCGCTCGCCCAGGCCAGCCGCGGTCCAACGAGCCACCAGATGGCTGTAGACGGGCCCTGAGACGGCCTCGCGCACATCGGCAAAAATCAGGGTGAGCGGGATTTGGGCCTGCACGGCGCGCGCCAGGGCGCCGAACTCGCGCAGCGTCACCAGCACCTTGGCCCCGGTCTGTCGGATCTGCTCGATGATGGCCGGCGCGTCAGCATCAGGGTTGGGCAGCACCACCACGCCGCCGATCTTGAGCGTGGCGTAGTAGGCGACGATCATCTGCGGCATGTTGGGCAGCACGATCATGACCCGATCCCCCGGACGGATGCCCAGGCCGTGCAGGGCGTGGCCGAACTGGTTGGACTGCCACTCCAGTTGCTGGTAGGTCAGCTTAGAGCCATAGAAAACGGTGGCCGTGCGCCTGGGCACGTTGTCCGCTGCGGCCTCCAGGAATTTGTGCAGTGGCTGGCGGGGGATGGGCACGGTGGGTGGCGTGTGCTTGCCGTAGCTCCGCAGCCAGGGACGGTTCTCCAGCAGCGTGGCAGGGGCGGCCTGTTCCCGCCAAGAGAGTCGCCGCCCCTCGGTCTCGCCGCTGATGAAACGCTCAATCGCCCGGTTGACCGCCTCGTAGCGCTCAATCTGCACCTTGTGCTTGGACGCCCCCACGTCCACCACCTCGGCCCCGGGCACCATCTTGCCGAGGTCTTCGAAGACGTGACGGGGGAAGTAGCGATCCCGCTCGCCCGTGATGATGAGCGTGGGCGTGCGGATGTTGCGCAGCAGCGACCAGCCCTGCCACTTGCGCATGTTGTTCAGCGCCATGCGTTTCATCACGTGCAGCTCGGCATTCCAGCGTGGGCGATACCGCCACCAGGGGCGGATGACGGCGGTGGGGAAGCGGGAGAGCAGGGCCATGGCGCGGGGGAGTGGGTACTCGCCGGCGGTGGAGATCAGGATCAGCTTCTCCAGCCTTTCTGGGTGCACGTTGGCGTACTCCACACAGATTGACCCGCCGAAGGAATGCCCCACCAGGATGAATTGCTCTGGCAGGTGGAGGGTCTCGGCGATGGTTTGGATGTCCTCCACCAGCTCGGGCATGGTGTATTGCGTAAAGGGGGCATCGCTCTGGCCGTGGCCGCGCAGGTCGGGCACGACGACGCGATAGCGGCGGGCGAAGTGGTTGACCTGGTATTCCCAGGTTTCGGCGCAGCCCGCATAGCCGTGCACGAACATGATGGCCTTCTCCGCCCCTTCCGGCCAGATGTCCACCACGCTGAGCTCCATGTCCGGCAGCCCCCGGATGGGCACGTCCACCCGGTAGAGGCTGAAATCCAGTTGGATGTCCCGTTGCTTGAGTCCGCGCAGTTTTCTTTTCATGGGGCAACCTCCTCTCCATCATTAGCTACCGCGAGCAATCGTACAACTGTGTTGGCCCACTCGGGCCGCTGAGGAGCGGGGCGTTGGGGCCGGGACCGGGTCGCCAAACCGTGGCCGTCACGTTGACACAGCGCTGAGCGATCCAGCGCAGCAGGGCATTTTTGTCGCCCGGCTGAAACGGCTGTGGGTTGTTCTGGCCGCCAGGCGGTGCGAGCGCAGCCGCTGGCACCAGGAAAAAGCGTACTCTGCCCGCCGTCACAATGGCGGCCAGAGCCTCGGTGGTCAGAATCCGGTCGTTGCCGCCGAAGCCCCCCATGGCCATCACCGGCGCACCTGTGGCCAGGATGAGCGGGGCGGCCGTGTTGGCGTCCATGGTCGCGGCCAGGAACTCGGCACCGTGGCGGTTGGCGGTCAAGTAGGCCACCAGGCGGCTGACGTCCGGCAGGGCGGTCGCCGGACGGCGCCCCAGCAGCTCCGGGCTGGCGTAGGGCAGGGCCGCATCCCCACCCGCCCACACGGGGAAAGCCGACCAGATGGCCGGGGCGATTAACAGCGCCAGCAGCCCCACAAGCGCACTGGCTGCTTGCAGGCAGCGCACTGGTAGCGAAGCGTGGCGCACCAAACGTAAGACGATCAGCCCAATCGCGGCGAGGCCGCCCAGACCAACGACCAGCGGCGTGAGCCAACGACTCCACTGCGGCCAGGCGGCCAGGAGGTAGGCCACCGTGCCAGCGCCAATCAGCAGGGCGAGGGGCAGCAGCCAGCCCCGCCTGTGCCCACGGGCGTAATCGTCCCACAGGGTTGCCAGGCCCGCCCCCACCAGGGCGGCGATGGCCGGCGAGAGCATCTCCAGGTAATAGCGATGAAACAGCCCGGCAAAACTGAAGAAGACGATCTGCGGTATGAGCCACGTACCCCAAAGCACGACGTACTGCGTGTGGCGTGTTCCGTAAAACTTAATGAGCAAGATCAGCAGGCAGAACAGGGCCAGCGGCAGGAGCCAGGTGGCCTGCCCGCCCAGCTCCCGGTTAAACAATCGCCACGGGCCGGGCTCGCCGGTTTCGCGCTGCACTGGTTGTGCTGGTTGCGGTAGTGCTGGCTGTGGCGTTATCGGGCCCTGCTGGCCAGGGCCACTGAGCGGCGCATTGGCCTGTGGTAGATTGGCTGCTGGCTTACCGGGTGGCCAGGCGATGAATCGTCCCAACGCCCCCAGCCGGGCGGCGGCGTTATGCCCCACAATCAACTGCAGCACGGTGTTGTTCGTGCTGCTGCCCACATAGGGGCGCGCCTCTGGCGGGGTCAGGTCCACCACCACAGCCCAACTAAGCGAGACGGCGCCGAGCACAATCGTGGCCAGAGCCAGATGCCAGAGGCGCTTGACCAGGCCCAACGGTGCGGCCAGGAGATACAGCAGGTAGAGCGCCGGCAGGACCAGGAAGGCCTGCAACATCTTGATGTTGAAGCCCAGGCCCACCAGCACCGCGCCCAGGAGCAGCCAGCGCAGCCGGCCTTTCTCCGTGGCGATGATGAAGGCCCAGGCGGCCAGCAGCGAGGTGAGCACCAACTGGCTGTCCATGGTGTTGTTGCGATTGGCGGCGATGCTGATGGGCGTGAGAGTCAGCACCAGGGCGGCCACCAGGCCCGCCAGCGGCCCAAAGCTGCGCCGCACGAGGTGATACAGCAGCGCAACCGCCAGCACGCCGGCCAACGCCTGTGGCAGCAGCAAGCTCCACCCGCGGAAGCCGAAGGCCAGGCCGCTCAGCGCCTGCACCCACAGACCCAGGGGCGGCTTATCCACGGAAACGAAACCGCCGGGGTCGAAGGAGGCAAAGAAGAAGTTGTGCCCGCTGGTGAGCATGGACTTGACGGTGGCGGCGTAGTACAGGTTGCCGTAGCCTTCCTGCTCCAGGCGAAAGAAGTGCAGGAAGATCGCCAGGAGCAGCACCCCCGCCAGGGCGATCCTGGGCCACCAGCGACTTGCTGTATCCAAGATGCGCAAAGGTTGGTTGAACATTGTCACCCAGTGCCAGTCTGTAGGGGCGAGGCATTCCTCCGAGGTCGTTTCAACTCCCCGGTATCCGCGTGGCGCAGGCATTAGTGGACTAACGCCAGATATTCTGAGAAATGCCTCGCCCAGACTTCTGAGCTCTATTCGCCGGCTCCAATCCGCAAGACCTTGGCCCCGCGAATCTTCCTCTGCTTGAGCTCCACCAACGCCTGGTTAGCCTCCTCCAGGGCAAACTCCTCCACCTCCGGCCGGATGGGAATCGCCGCCGCCAGCTCCAGGAACTCGCGTACGTCAGCTCGCGTCACGTTGGCCACGCTCTTGATCTCCTTCTCCAGCCACAGATGAGCAGGGTAATCCAGGCGCAGAAGGTACTCCTTGTCCACCTCTTCCTTGCGAATGGCATTGATCACCAGCCTGCCGCCGGGCTCCAGGTTCTTTAGCGCCTCCACCACCGGCTTCCACACCGGCGTCGTGTCAATGATGCTGGCCAGCTTTTCCGGCGATGCATCCTCAGCGTCCCCCGCCCACACAGCCCCCAGTTCCAGGGCAAACGCCCGCTCCCTGGCGCTTCGGGCGAACACAAACACCGGCGAGTTGGGGTATTTATGCCGCGCCATCATCAGCACCAGGTGCGCCGAGGCCCCAAATCCCGTCAGACCCAGGCTCTGCCCATCTTGCAGGTTGGCCAGCCGCAAAGAGCGGTAGCCGATGGCCCCGGCGCAGAGCAGGGGCGCCGCCTCCACGTCGGAGAAGACGGCCGGAATCGGATAAGCAAAGTCCTCCGGCACGACCATGTACTCGGCATACCCACCGTGCACGTCCCGGCCCGTGGCCCGGAAAGCGGCGCACAGATTCTCCTTCCCGGACAGGCAGAAGCGGCACTTCCCACAGGCCGAGTAGATCCAGGCCACGCCCACCCTCTCGCCGATCGGGAAGCGGCGCGCCTGGCTGCCGGTCGCCGCCACTCGCCCCACGACCTGATGCCCCAGCACCACAGGCAAGCGCGGGGGAGGCGTGCGGCCCTCAATCTCGTCCAGCTCGGTGTGGCAGACGCCGCAGGCGGCGACACGCACCAGGATCTCGTTCTCGCTGGGGACGGGCACCGGCCAATCTGTCAACTCTAGAGGAGTCTTGTTGGCCTCCAGGCTACAGAGCTCCTTCAGCACCATGGCTTTCATCGGACTTCTCCTCCACGACGCTCATTATATATCACTAAACCCAGAAACGCAAGAGCCAAATGCAAAGCTGCCCTGGCTTTTAGCCAGGGCAGCTCAAAGCCCACGAGGGGGCTGTAAGAAATTGAGGCCGTAACCTGACGGCGTACGATCGGATGACGGCCCACACTTTTCCTCTCTCCCACTCCCCGCTGCGCCGCAGGTGTGCAAGCAAGTGGCTATGGCTAGCCAGCCTGTTCTACCAGGGTCACATCAACGGTGATCTCGCGGCCAGCGCGGTTGATCGTCAGCTTAACCATGTCGCCGGGTTTGTGCCGCCAGAGGGCGTTGTTCAGCGGGTTATCGGCGTCCACCACGTCGTTGTCAATCTTGAGAATCACGTCCCCCGCCTTCAGGCCAGCCTTGTCGGCCGGTGTGCCGCGACTCACACTGGTAACCAGAATGCCCGTCTGTACCGCCAGATCGTAGTACGAGGCGACGCGGCGGGTCACCGCTATGGACTCTATGCCCAGGTAGGGGCGCGCCACGCTACCCGTGCGGATGAGCTGGTTGGCCACCGTGCGCACTGTGTCCGAGGGGATGGCAAAGCCGATGCCCTCGGCCACATCGCCCATACCACTGCTGCGGATGATAGCCGTGTTGATGCCGATGACCTGGGCGGCGGTGTTGCACAGCGGGCCGCCAGAGTTGCCGTGATTGATGGCCGCATCGGTCTGGATGAGGTTCTCAATGTTGTAACCCTCGCCGGTATCCAGGGTGCGATCCAGCCCGCTGACTACGCCCATGGTCACCGTGTTGCGAAAATCGCCCAGGGCGCTGCCAATAGCCACCACGATCTGGCCCGGCTGCAGTATGCTGGACTCGCCCAGTTCTGCCGTGGGCAGGTTAGTACCGTCTATCTTGATCACCGCCAGGTCGCTGTACTTGTCAGCGCCGATGAGCCGGGCCTCCTTCTTGGTGCCATCGGCCATGATTACGCTGAGCGCCTGGCTACCTTCCACGACGTGGTTGTTAGTGACGATGTAGCCGGACGGGTCAATGATCACACCAGTGCCTTGGGCCTCTGGGGCGACAGTGCCGAAGAACCCCCTTTGCGGTGGCAAGGTGTTGATCACGGTCACCACAGCGGGACTGACCTTTTTCACCACGTCAACAATGGCCGATTCTTCGCTGACGGCAATGCGAGTTGAGGCAACAAGGTTGGGAGCCACGGCGGTCGGCACAGCCGCGCTGGGGGTGGGGGTAGCTGGAGCCGCTGGGCTCAGCCATTGACTCAAAGAATAGCCCACTAGCCCACCGACGGACCCGGCGAACAAGACGGTGACCACCAGCAGTGCTACACCAGCCAGCAGTATCTTTTTATTCATTTTCATATCCCTCCTTCTTGAGATAAACTAGATCAGTTTTTCCTGATCGGCGCCTACAGTATAGCAGAGGGGTATGAAGATCTAATGAAGAAGGTGTTAGGACATGGTTAAGAGCCGCCAATTACTTGACATGGCGGCGAAGGTGTGACATAATGGCGCTGTATCCTACAGCATGAGGAGTGCGGAGCAGCTTGCGGGAAGTGCGGCATCTGGGATGCCTTGCTCCTCCATACAAATGACCACGTCACCCCGTGATCCTCAAGCCCCATCCGAGGCATTAACGCCCCAGGTTCAGACTTTGGTACGAGGGGTGGAGGCCGTGGCCGGTTTCATCACCCGCCACTGGCTTGCCCTGCTGAACCTGGGCATGGGCATTTTTGCCCTCGGCCCGTTCCTCTCACCCATCCTGATGGCCACCGGGCACCCCATCTTGGGTCGGGCCGTCTTCCTGGGCTTGGGGGCCACCGGCTGTCACCAGCTTCCTTCTCGATCCTGGTTCCTCTTCGGCTATCAGGTGGCTCTTTGCCAGCGCGACGTGGCCTTCTATGGCTCGCTTTTCCTGGGCGGGCTCCTCTTTGCCCTACACCGCCAACTGCGGCCCCTCAACTGGCGACTGTACCTGCTGTGCGTGCTGCCCATGGCCGTGGATGGCCTCACCCAGCTCGTGGGGTGGCGGGAGAGCACCTGGCTTCTGCGCACTATCACCGGCGCCCTCTTTGGTTTTGCCTCCGTCTGGCTGCTGTACCCTCGCCTGGAGCAAGCCATGCGGGAGGTACAGGCCACGCTACAGGCTGGGGTGGCCAGGCAGACGTAGGGGCGATGCATTTGCCAGCGTAAAACAGTAGGGGCGAAGCATTTGCCCTTTATTGTGGCGGTGGGGACTGTCTCTGCTTAGCAAATGCTTCGCCCCTACAAGAGAACATAACGCCCGATACCAAAAGCGTATCGGGCGTTGTGATTTGTGCGGAGTGTAGGGGCGAAGCATCTGCCTGCCATTTTGTAGACATGGCCCATTGTGCCTGGCAGATGCTTCGCCCCTATATCTTTGGCAAATGCATCGCCCCTACATTTTGGCTATAGCGGGGCACAGAGACAAAGAGACCCCGCCATGCCGTGTGCAACTCTGCTTTGAACCTGAGTAACCAAGTGGGTGCTTACCTATCGGTTATTGCCTAGTCCAACCAAGGACTTGCGCAGCCCCTCTAGCGTTTAGCTCCCAGGTCAGAGTTGTTGGCTCAAAGCGTCGTTCGGGCATCACGGACACAGCCGGGTCTATAAATATAGTAGCACAAAAGTAGCCAAAAAGCAAGTAGGGGCGCACCCTTATTTACGGCGAATTGAGGTATCGGCGCAATATCAGCGGCAGGTAGAGGCGATACGGTGGGTACTCGCCGAAAGGCATGAACACTATCTCGTAGTCGCGCAGGCGCAGACCCCAGCAAGTCGGCGTGGTAGCTTGATAGCCTGGCGGGGCGTCCTCGCACAGCATATAATCGCCCAGTGCCGGGGCGCATATCAGGAAAAAGCCGTCGGCATCAGTGATGCGCGTGGCTACTATAGGGCCATCGTAGCCCAGACGCAGGGTCACAGTAGCAGCCGCCAAGCCAGGCTCGATGTAATCCCGCTCACCATCGCCATTGAGGTCGGTAAATACGTAGCCGAAGACACCCGGGCACAACGTGGGCGTGGCTGTCCCCAGGGCTGTCGCCGTCGGCGTGGGTGTGGCCGTCCGGGTAGGCGTCGCCGTCAGTGCACTTGTGCTGGTGGCTGTGGGCGTGGGCGTCTGGGTGGCGGTCGGCGTCGCCGTCGGCGTGCCGGGGGTGCTCGTCGGCGTGGCTGTACCCGTAGGCGGCGGCGTGCCTGTAGGCGTAGGTGTGTCTGTGGGTGAGGGCGTGGGTGTAGCTGTGTCCGTAGGCGTGGGCGTTGGCGTCGGTGTTTCGCTGGGCGTGGGCGTGCTGCTGGGTGTTGGCGAGACCAGGGGGGTGGACGTTGGCGTGGGCGTGGCTGTACCGGGCGGGGCCCAGTCGCCGAAGCTTGCCGGGGCATTAGTTCCCGCCGTCACAGTAACGGTTATCTCATCCGGCGTAGTAGAGCTAGGGCAGCAGGGCGGGTTCTGCTCAGTTACAGTGTAGACGCCTACAGCCACGTAGGCGATACAGGAATAATAAGGAACCTCATCGCCAGTAGTGGTGTAGGTGGTCACTACAGCCCCACTGTCATTAGTCACGGTGATCAAGGCGCCGGCCAGGCCGTACTCCCCTGTGTTGAGCTGGCCGTTTTGGTTGGCATCGAAAAACACCATGACGCAGATGTTCCCTTTGACGGGCGTCGGCGTGGCCTCGGCGCCCAGGCGTGGCGAGTCAGCCTCAGCCTGGCCAGGGCCAACGCTGCCCGCCAGCGAGACCGCCGCTGGACTCAGGGCGGTGGCAACCAGCAAGGCACTCACGATCAAAGCCCCCAGACCCAGTGTAGCCAACAGGCTCAGAGGCAGCCAGTAGCGATTCAGACGCGCACTAAGCACAAGCGTTTCCTCCTGCATAGGTTGCGGCTATTATAACCTACCCGGCTCTCATTTGCAAGAGGAACCCACTGGTGGTTCCCCACAAGTTGCGGCGATGGCAACTGCTGCTATTTTTCTCACCGCAGAGGACGCCAAGCACGCGGAGGAGGTCGTTTTTGATCCCCTCTGCGTCCTCAGCGTGCTCTGCGGTAATGTGAGTAATCACCAAGAACCCAGATGTAGCAGGTTCTTCAATTTTGCAATCGGGTTTGCGCAGCGAATAGAATAGGGTAGGAGCAACCCCATTGGCGGGGGGTTGCCAACCCCATTGCATCTTACAGGGGCATGCCTTCTCCGAGGTATGCCCTTGTTTTTTTCCTGATTTGTGGCAA
>Ga0315268_10000045_pt1 | contig 126628 bp, 144 predicted proteins | sample C1_top_MG_FD_204535 | JGI IMG/M metagenome (GOLD analysis project Ga0315268, IMG submission 204535) | Sediment microbial communities from Yellowstone Lake, YNP, Wyoming, USA - C1_top | ecosystem: Environmental > Aquatic > Freshwater > Lake > Sediment | place: USA: Wyoming | collected 2017-08-01
CACCTATGCTCGACAGTCAAAATAACGTCTTCAGTGCCAAGTTACAGTAAAGCTTCATGGGGTCTTTTTGTCCATGTGCAAGTAGGCCGCATCTTCACAGCCATTTCAATTTCGCCGGGTAATAGTTCAAGACAGTCACAAAGTCATTCTACCTTTCGTGCAGGTCGGAACTTGCCCGACAAGGAATTTCGCTCATTTGTGTGTTAGCTTCATGTCGCCATGAAGATCAGACTATATCTTCCCCGCTGCTCGAGAGCGGCGTGGGTCACACGTGTAGTCGTTGAGGTATCCTCGCAAAGGCGAGGTTACCTGCTGATTGACTCCACTGAACGAATTATTACCTTTCGGTATCGTCAGATACTGAGTTATTCCAGCATATAGTGCAATTTTTCTCATATCCATTTTCCTTATGCACGTGGATATAAGAGAGGTTTGACTACCCCACTATGGCAACGAAAATATTCTTCACCATAGAACAGTTATAGTTACTGCTGCCGTTCACCGGAGCTTAAAAAATCGGCTTTATTTCTTGCGAAACTAACCAACCTTTTTTAACTTACCGGCACTGGGCAGGTGTCAGCCCCTATACGTTGCGTTTCCGCTTCGCAGAGACCTGTGTTTTAGTTAAACAGTTGCTTTGTGTCATTAACTGCGACCCCCAATAAATTGGGGGCAAGGCATCTCCCATAGGTTACGCCTAGTTTTTGTTGCCGAGTTCCTTGAACTACTGTCACCCGCTTGCCTTGGTATACTCTACCAGCGCACCTGTGTCGGTTTGCGGTACGGAATACATGTATCTCTCTACGAAATTTTTCTCGAAAGCAGAACTATCTCTGTTGCCCTTGCCTTGCGGCGCGGACTTCCCTACTCCTCAATTAAACGCAATAACGGATTTGCCAGTTATCACTATTTCGAAGTTTAGCGGCCAAAAAATCAACCGCGAGACCAATCCTCCTTTGTCATTCCTTAGAGTCTTAATCGATACACGCATGTAACGGAATATAAACCGTTTATACATCGAGCTACGCCCCCAATAGGGGCCTCGCCTTAGATCCGACTTACCCGAAGACGACGAACGTTGCTTCGGAAACCTTGCGCATTCGGCATGAAGGATTCCCACCTTCAAACGCTACTCATACCGGCATTCTCACTTCTGGCCGCTCCACACCGCCTTACGGCGTATGCTTCACTGCAGACAGAACGCTCCCTTACCACTCGCATTGCTGCGAATTTCAATCGTCGGTAGTATGCTTTAGCCTCGATCATTTTTGGCGCCACGGCTTTCGTCCAGTGCGCTGTTACGCGTTCTTTAAAAGATGGCTGCTTCTAAGCCAACTTCCTGGGTGTTTTAAAACCATGACTTCCTTAACCACTTAGCATACATTTAGAGACCTTAGATGTGAATCTGGGCTGTTGCCCTTTAGACACACGCGCTTAGCCGTGTATGTCTGACTGGCCAGTTAATCACAAAAGTATTCGGAGTTTGATAGATGGGCGTTCCTTGCGAAACACTCATCTTTCAGTGCTCTACCCCTTTGTAACATTGCTGACCGCTATACCTAAATATATTTCAGGGAGAACCAGCTATCTCCAGGCTCGATAGGCATATTACCCCTAACCACATGTCATCCGACAGATTTGAAACTCTGAACGGTTCGGGCCTCCATTCCACTTTCGTAGAACTTCACCCTGCACGAGGTTAGCTCGCCCTGGTTTCGGGTCTACCGTCTACTGCTAATCGCCCTAGTTAGGGCTCGCTTTCACTTCGCCTCCTTGGCTCGCGCCAGTTAGACTTGCAGTGTTACGGTAACTCACCGGTTCATTCTTCAATAGGCACGACATCACTCCGATAAATCGAAGCTTTGTCTGTTTGTTAGTCGACAATTTCAGGTACTATTTCATTCCCCTTCCGGGGTACTTTTCACCTTTCCCTCACGGTACTAGTTCACTATCGGTGTATTCATGTATTTAGCCTTGGATCGTGGTCGACCCGGATTCCCACAGACCCTTCGTGGTCCATGGTACTTAGGAACCTGCTAGCGGAAAACAAAGTGTCGAATACGAGGCTTTCACTCTCTCTGGCCGCGCATTCCGGCGCGTTCTTCTACCCTGTTTTCATCGCATATCGCTGGCCCTACAACCCTCATTCTTGCGAATGAGTTTAGGCTGTTCCGCTTTCGCTCGCCGCTACTGACGGAATCTCTCGTGATTTCTTTTCCTCACCCTACTTAGATGTTTCAGTTCGGATGGTATCCTACGAAACACTATGACCATCTTTCGATAGTTTTTATGTTCCGTTCCTCCGATATAACTCGGAGTGGGTTACCCCATTCGGAAACCGTCGGATTACAGGATTATGGCTCCTCCCCGACGAATATCGCTGCCATAGACGTCCTTCCTCGGCATGAATACCCTAGGCATCCATTGTCAACTTGTAGCGTTGCAGAGAACAAAGGATCCATTCATCAACTGATAAATGGCCCCCGTTCTTTCTCCAACAAAATTGATTTGCAAGTAAAGGAAACCGTTGTGGTTACCCCTTACGATGCAACTACTTGTTATCTTTCTTTCCATAATAGGATTTTCACCTACGCTATGGAAAAAGTCGTTTAATTTTTAACGAGCGATTCGCGCTCTTGTCGCGAGGCCGAGTCACATTTTATATATGTATCGGCCCCAAAACAAGAACTCGTGGAACGTAACAAATTGAATACAATTTGAACGTTCCTACAACGTTGAAATCGCTTGCGATTTCTTACGTTGTGGACCCGGGCGGAGTCGGACCGCCTGCCTCTTCATTGCAAATGAAGCGTTCAACCAGGTAAACTTCGGGCCCAATACAACTCACGTCCAGTTATGTAATGTGCAATGGTAGCTCCCTTCGCTTTCGCTCTGGGAGTTTGATCGACTGCTAAACTCGTCAAACTCGCTAAGCAGTCATCAAAAAAATACCCGCCTTTGATGCGGGTTTGACAAAAATCAATGGATGAGGACGACTACACACGCAAACACTGCCAGAGTTGGTTGTGGTTTGAATATGATTTGTTTCGTCTCATGAATTGAATTCTTCGGCCGTCTCGTGGTGAAGCGAGATGACACTCATTGCCTGCATCTAAGGGCAAATATGAATTATATAGAGCTTCGCTACGCTTGTCAACGGTCCTTTACGTTTTCGTCCTTTTGGACTCTTCAGACCCGGCACACACCGGATGAACGTGCTGGTGGAGATAAAGAAATTATGAATGATGCACATGCATCAGTCTTCTCTATCCCCACCTGCCTACGCAAAGTGTCAATTGTTTTAGAATTGAGACCATGCGGTCGGACTTCCTTTCTTAAAGGCTTAACTTCAAGAATATTTAGTTGTTAGCCACATTGCCCGCACCATACTTGGTTACGTATTTCTCCATAAGCCATCCGGCTTTGCTTAAAATAAGCGGAAAAACATTGTGGGGCTCCCCGTGACATCACGTGGGGTGAAATGCATCAATCAAAATTGATGCAAAATACAGGTGGGCCGAATCTACTTCGCAACAGACATCTCAGAAGCCAGACGTTCGCCGACGCGATTCCATTCCTCGTCGACATTGGTCTTGGCCACCTGTGTATGCAATGCCTTGAGCGCGTTGGCTTCGCGTTCGCGTTCAGTCATGCCGCCGGCAGAGTCGGATGCAGCAGAGGAGCGAGCGTGCAGCTTGTCCGCGAGTTCGTGTGCCTTTGTAAAGTCGCTTTTACCGCCATCCGCCTTGGTCAGACCAGCTTCCGCCTCATTGACCTTAACGTTGGTGTCATCGACGACAGCAGTGGCAGCGAGCTCCGCGCCTTCCTGCTCCATGGCATCCTTCTCATCGTGTTGTGCATCGACCTGATCTTCCATCTTGGCCACGAGCGCCTTGATCTGGTCGCGCGTAGTCGTGGCGGTCGTCAACATAAGCACGGCATGGTCGTAGTTGCGGCAGGCTGCATTGAATGCAGCGTGGTCGTCGTGCTTGTAGGCGAGATCCTTGTCATCCCGGGCCTGATCGAGTTCCTTCTGCCATTTAGTGACAGCGAGTTCACGTTCCGCCAGGATTATCTTGACCTTGTATAGGCCTCCGCGCGCCATGGAGACGAGTTCATCTTTCTTGAGCAGGCCGGAATTGACTCGGTTCTGAACGGAGTCCACAGCCTCAGCCGCATCCTTTTCCTTGCTCTTAAACATTGCACGGAGCGAATCGGCAAGAGGGCTGCTGCTGTTACGGACCCACGTCACCAGGACAAACAAAGCCAGGCCAATCAAAACGGCAAGTCCCAAAACAATCGAAATCGTATTCATGTTTTCACCTCAAGTCAGAATATGTTTAGTTGTCGGCTTTCAGAGAGCTCCACACTTCCACTTCTACTCGACTCGTTCGAAGCGTGTGTGCCCGATTTCGCTGCTTGTGCAGTAATGTCGGACGCTCTCCTAATTGTACGTACAATTAGTGCGTGTATCTGCTCCATCCATGAGGACGCTTTCCTCAACGAGACACCTAAGCTACACCAGGTGCTCAGTTGGAGCAAAAACGATCGGATCAGCTCTGCATCACGATAAGCATGGCGACATTGAGCATCACCATGACATACAGAACGATTTGGTTATTTTCAGGATTGTTGTAAAACTCTGCAAAGTGATCTGCAGAGACAACGCCGGCCCGGCGAGATTGGTACATCGCAAAAAATAGTCCAAGTAGCAACCCAACCGCGCCCTTGGTAAGGACTTCATAGCAATACAACTGCCAGGTTGCGGCATGCGCGAACGCAAATATTTGCGCCGTTGCGAGACCCAATCCGCTGATGACAAATGCCGGACTTAGGTTTTCCTGATTGGCGACCGTTGCGTGCATGGATGCAAACATTTCACCCACCGAAGTGCCCAGGAGGCCACGCGCCACAAATGAGGTCAGAATCCGCCCAACCAAAAGCAACGCGACAAACTTGATCGCGACGCGTGCCAGGAACCACAAAACACCAGCAAACGTGGGGGCAACGCCTGCCATAATTCCAAACGGCAAGCCACAAACAAATGTCGCGATCAACCACAAGACAGCCGGAAGCGGAAACCAAAAGTTTTTAGACATGTTCTTTTCTCCATGTGTAGAATTTTTTGACGACTAACGTCCATCAGGTGTGAGGACGTCTTTGACGAGCGTATCAAGATCGACTATCGGGCCTTCCCAAACACTGTCATTATTTCCTTGACAGTCTTCGATTATGATGGCCGATCCATTTCCGTGAGCCACAGTCCAACGAGCGAACAATCCGGCAGGAATATGCGGATCGTCAAACAAGCCTTCCGCTTGCCAGACACCGACATCCTGAATCGCATATCTCGAACCTTTATATGTGGTCGAAACAGCACCAGGAATCTGACCCGCTTTGTTGTGAGCGAAACGCTTAGAGTCCGATTGCCACTGCACCACTTCCTCGGGGCCCAATACGCGCCGCTTCAGTAAATACCCTGCGGTATCCAACTGGACTAGTAATACGGGCGTACGCGACCAGGCGGGTTCAGCTTTGCACACGACTGCGCTCCACCTCACGCGAGTTCGCACCCAATTTCCGGAACCTACAGGACTCTCGCCGCACCCAAATAATACTTCAGGTGTGACGACCTGCAAGTTCACGGCGGCTCCCGTATTAGGATCGCGGATGGTCAAAAGCGTGTCGGCTGGAAGCGCATTCATACGGGCCGTAAATTCCTCGTCCTCGCCGACGCGTAAACCAACTTTCTTACGAGATGTCTGCAAGGCCGTAGGCTTGCCCGCAGTGATTGCTTTCTGCCATTTGCCCAGAATATCGAGATTCTGTATCACCGACACGATACCATAGGCAATTAAAAGCAGTAGCCCTATTAACAGAAAATTAGATCCCACAGGATCCTCCTCTTTTTTGTTCTTACAAAGTTTTACCAATCACCGCTGGAATCCCAACTGCCACTATCACCGCCGCCGCCATCAAATGTCGGTTGATCCCAGGTGCCTGTATCAGGATTATCAAAGGTCGGCGAACTCCACGGGTCGGAGTAACCAGGATCCGCGCTCGGGGAAGACGACCAATCCGGGGAACTCCACGGATCGGAAGTTGTTGGATTCGGACTCGACCAGTCAGAACTTGGATCCGATCCTCCGGAACCTCCATTGTTAATGATGATAATCGGCGAGTCCGAATGAGATGAAGGAACCGGTGTCGGTGGAGTCGGTGCGGCATCAGTCAAAGCCCTATTGCACGAAGCAAGCGACTGCTGCGCGAATTGATAGGCTTGCGGCTTGTCCACGATCCCTCGTTCAATCGCGGTCGTATTTGCTGCAACTGCCTGAGTTAGCAGGTTCTGGGCATTGACCAAATCTTCCGCACCACGCGCAAAATTGTCACTAGACTGAAAGGCTATCAGTCCGGCTTGATTAGTCGGGATACAGGACTGTGCACTTGCAATTGTACTATCAGCCTGGCTCGACCAATCGGCCAATTGCTGGTACAAATCGGGTGGACCCAGAATAGCATTTGATGCTACCTGAGCATCCCTTATCAATTGTTCCGCTTTATCGGCGTAATCCTTTGCCGAATTGCGGTCTCCCTTTGCAAACGCTTCGTTTGCTATTGCAAAGTTTTTGTAAATATCCCCCGTCTGCGCAAAGTTCTTCTCAGCCGCGAGCAGTGAACTTGCTTGGCTTGCAGACCAGTGGTCCGCATACCCGAGCGAATACTTCACCACTTCGTCTTTCGCCTGAACTACACTCCTCGCCGTTTGATCCGCTAAGATCTTGTCGTTGGCGAGACGTGCCTCAAGAGCATGGGTGGCGACACTGTCAAAAACCATAGAACCTGCGCCGACCACAATGAAAACGATCGCGAGCGTGAGAAGAGCCCTGGACCAACTGATGTTTCCTTCTTCATCGAACAAATAATCGAACATGGGCTACTCCTTGTGAGCTAAGAATCGTACGTGCGAGATCGAACCGTTTTGGTACACTTGAATACCAAATCACCTCCTTCATAAAAAATTTGTGGTGCGCGCGAAAGAGAAAGGTTTCTCTACCCCGCGCACCACAAGCATTACAAAGGAAGTAAATATTCTTGAAGTTGTTAAAGAGCTATAAAAATCTGACTTCTTTTTTCGGGAATTATGTGCCAAAAAATGGCACTACAGAGGCGCAAATGCCCCTTCCCCGAAAATATAAAGAAGCGCTAAATTATAACACGAGGCTAGCTCGAAGTCAAATACTATGGGGTTATTTCATCGCTTTGAGGATGCGCCCGAGGGCGATGACGAACGCTGCGGTACGCAGATCCGTTTTGTACTTTTTTGAGGCCAGATACACGCCGGTCGTTTCCTTTTCCATTTTCGCTTTGAGCTTACGGTTGACGGCTTCCTTTGTCCAATGCTGCCCTTTCAGGTTCTGCTCCCACTCGAAGCAGGACACGGACACGCCGCCTGAGTTGGAAAGGACATCCGGAATGACGGGAATACCGCGGCTATATAATATAGTATCTGCCTCAGGCGTAGTCGGGCCGTTTGCCATCTCCAAGATGACTTTTGCTTTGATCTTTTTGGCGTTTTTGGCCGTGAGTACATTTTCCAAAGCCGACGGCACGAGAATATCCACCGGAAGCTCCAAAAGCTCGGCGTTCGTGATTGTTTTCCCTTTTTTCAGATCGCACACGGAGCCGGAGCAATAGCAGCCGGCCAGATAGCCGTTTTTCTTTTTGCATTCCAGGGTGAGAGGAGGATTGACACCCTCCGGTACGTAGATACCGCCTTTACTGTCGGAAACCGCGACCACGCGGATACCGGTCCCGATTAAAAACTTTGCCACGTTGTAGCCGACATTTCCAAATCCCTGCACGGCCGCAGTGAGCTGTTTACCGGTGAGCTTATGATGTTTGAGAATCGTTTGGAGTACGTAGAGTCCACCCAGGCCGGTCGCCTCTTCGCGCCCTTCCGATCCCCCGTCTTTGATTGCTTTACCGGTAAACGTCGAACGATGTTCTTTCTTTTCTTTTGCGGTCAAATGATATTTTGCGTCTTTGAGTTTCAGATATTCATCCACCATCCACCCCATAATTTGACCGGTAGTGTTTACATCCGGTGCAGGGACATCTTTATCCGGCCCAATCACGTCCGCGATTGCGCGCGCATACCCGCGTGATAATCGTTCAAGTTCCCCTGCCGACAATGTTTTTGGGTCGACGATGATGCCGCCTTTACCGCCGCCGAGCGGGAGGTCGGCCACTGCACACTTCATCGCCATCCAAAACGATAGTGCTTTGACTTCATCTAAACTGACTTGCGGGTGATACCGGATACCGCCTTTGTACGGGCCGCGGGCGTTATTAAACTGCACGCGGTAGCCCTGAAATATTTGTAAGTGACCATCATCCATTTTCACTGGGATCGTGACATTGAGAATCCGTTGCGGTTGAGACAGGAGTATCAAAAGTTTCTCCGCGTCTTTTTTTGGAAATTTGGCTGCTGCTTTTTTCAGCTGTGCCATTGCGGTTTCAAACGGATTGATAGTCATAGTGTTTGAGTATACTCAACTTTTTCTCTTTTGCAAGAGGAACATTAATAAAACAGTTCCGACTTTATCTGTGTCTCCGGGACACTAGCGGCTTTGAGACGCGTACGCACGTCATCCACCATCGCCCGGTTACCGCAGAGATAGTAATCCGCACCACTGAGGTTCTGCTGAGAAAGTATGTGGTCCTGCACGTGGCCCTGTTTCCCCTGCCAGGATTCCGTCGGCTGCGAAAGCGTGATGACCGGATGAAAATTCGGATACTGCGATGCGAGTTCGGCAAATTCCTTTTGCCAAAACAGGTCCTCTTCATGCCGGAGCCCCCAATACATCGTCACTTCGCTGCGTCCACCGGCAGACAAATAATTTTTCGCCATCGCGTAGTACGGCGCGATCCCCGTGCCGGTCGCGACCAGTACGATACTACGCGGCGATTCTTTATCCAATACAAACATCCCCAGCGGCCCCATAAACGACATCGGGTCACCGACTTTAGAGGAAAGTGCCCACTTCGAATACGGCCCCATGGGCGCCACATCGTGGATGAGCGTGATCGAATTTTTTTCATCCGGAACACCGGCCAAAGACATGCTGCGGTTCACGCCGGGGGCGACCATGAGCATCACCGTCTGACCTGGGAAGAATATAATTTCTTTAGGTTCCAGAAGCTCAAACCGTTCACGGTAGACTTTGCTGGATATTTTTTCTATTGATGCAAGCCGCGCGGCATATTTTTGGGGTTTGGGAAGTGGAATCATATGTGCATTATATGCCAGGTTTTCGAAATTCAATAACTACAACCGGTCCGTCTTTCCCAGATAGCCTCTGGAAAGAAAATCCTTTTTTTGTAAACATTGAGACTTGCTCGGTATACGAAGTTGGTTTTCCATCCGCACTATCAGCCTGTTTTGTAATAAACGACTCCATGAGATTGGCGAGGACACTTTTTCCATTTTCTCCATCACGCTGATTCATCTTTTCTATAAACACTGGCATAGGAAATGCTTCTAAATATGACCCGCCAGGAGTAAGCACTCGAAATATTTCATCCACCAACGCTTGATTATGCTTCTGGCCCAGAATATACCGGGTCAATCCATTACTCGTCACCAGATCAAAAGACGCATCGGCAAAAGGCAATGCGGTCGCATCTCCAACGGGCATTGATGTATCGGTGAGCTCCGGCCTTTTCCGGGCGACTGTTTGCAACAGAATACTCGTGTCCAATCCGACCAATTCCCTAACGTGAGCTTTTATCACTCGTGAAGAGTTTCCATATCCGCTTCCCAAATCAAGTCCTTTGTTCCATAGCCGATTACGTAACGGGTATTTCGAGGCCCACGCTAAAACTGATTCATTGCTGTGTCCAAGCGTCAGGTCATACCACAACTCACCGGTAGAAGTAGATTCCGAAAGTAAACCAAATTGTTTTTCAAGACTTTCAGCATCCCGTAATCTCCCCGCCATAGAAGACAACTCATTTAACGGTATATTCCCAAATAAACCAACGGCTGCTTGTGGCGTCCCCTCCTCGCTTTTTGCTTGTGTGAGGACGCGATCCCACACCGCCTTGTCAAACGGCGCTCTTTCAATATCATTATTAAGTTTTGTATAAATCGCGGAAAGACTTTGTCCTTTCGGTTCGTGGCTCAATGCGGCGGGGATATCAGACATAAAATTATCGTGTTTCCAAATATTTTTGCACGTCGAGGGCGGCCATACAGCCCATACCGGCGGCAACCACTGCCTGACGATACTGATAGTCGACACAGTCTCCCGCGGCAAAAATTCCCGGGACGCCTGTTGCCGTATGATAGTCTCCGGGTCGTTGCAACCCGTGAACGACGACATATCCTTTTTTATCAAGCGGCAAAAATCCCTGCAAAAAATCGGTACTGGGTTTGTGTCCGATCGCCAGGAAAAAGCCCTGTGCCGGCACCACTTCTTCTTTGCCACTCGCGTTATCTTTTATTTTTACGCCCGATACGGCAGTATCGCCCACGACTTCCAGAATTGTTTTATTTACCAAAAATGAAATTTTCGGATTCTTATGCGCCCGCTCCAACATAATGGGGCTCGCGCGGAACTCCTCGCGCCTATGGATAATCGTCACTTTCGTCGCAAACGTAGTCAAAAAATTTGCCTCTTCCATCGCCGTATCCCCGCCGCCGACGACGACAACTTCTTTCCCGCGATAGAAAAATCCGTCGCACGTAGCGCACGCGGACACGCCTTTGCCGGCCAATTTTTTTTCGGAATCAATTCCTAAATACATGGCTTCGGCACCGGTGGCGACAATCACGGTTTTTGCTTCGTAGGTCGCGCCCTCTGTCGAAACCACAAAACCGGAATTGTTCTTTTCAATTTTTTTTACCCTTTCCTGTTTGATTTCCGTGCCAAAGCGTACCACCTGCGCCTGCATATCGATCATAAGTTGCGGGCCAGTAATGCCCTTGGGGAATCCGGGGTAGTTTTCCACTTCCGTCGTTGTCGTGAGCTGGCCCCCTGGCTGCATACCGGAAAGAATGAGCGTTTTCAAAAATGCACGGGAAGTATAGAGCGCAGCCGTATATCCGGCCGGTCCGCTCCCAATGATGACTACATCATACATAACTGAATAATCGAATCGAAAACAATAATCGAATAACCTAATAATGAATATATTTTCATTAGATTATTCGTTTATTAAATTATTAGTTTATTAGCTTATTCAATTCCCCAAGAAGCGTTTCTTTACTCTGCACGCCGATAAACTGTTTCACCACCGTGCCGCCCTTAAATACCATCAGCGTCGGAATACTCATGATGCCGTATTTTTGCGATACCTGGGGATTTTCGTCCACGTTTACTTTGCCGATCACTGCTTTGTCGCCCATACTCGCCGCCACATCCTCCACGATAGGTCCCTGTACCTGACACGGGCCACACCAGACGGCCCAAAAGTCCACGAGGACCGGTTTGGCGCTTTTTAATACCTGTTCATCAAAATTTGCATCCGTGACAGTAATATCAGACATATAATCCCCCTTAGGAGTTATCAGTGTACCATTCCTTATTTTATTGTACAATAAGTGTCTTATGCGCATATTCTTTGCCGGACCACTGACCGATCTTAAAAATCCCGACGTTACCAAGGCGTTCTATAAACAGCTCGCCGTCGTGGCCCAAAAAAACGGATTTGATTATTTCTGGGCGTTTTTAAACGGCACCGACCCGGTGAAAAATCCCAACGTGACCGCCCAACAGGTGTACCAGGTCGACACGCAGGAACTCCAAAAAAGCGACATCATGGTCGCCTACATGGGTGAACCCAGTACCGGCACCGGGATAGAAATAGAATACGCCCACACGCACAATATCCCCGTTTATATTATGTACGAATCCGGCAAACACATCTCGCGGATGCTCCTGGGGTGTCCGGCGGTCAAAAAAGAACTCGTGTTTACTTCAGAGGAAGACGCGCTCACACAATTTGATACCCTGCTGAAGCAACTACATCACTGATCTTTTTTTCCGTAATTTTATTTTCATCAAACTCTACCTCGAGCGCTTGTTTTGCATAATTACACCGTGCTTTGACTCCGGCGTCTTCCAAATCGCTTTCGATCATGAGTGCGCAGCTCGTACAGTGCATGCCCTGTATTTTATATGTTTTTTTAATCATATTAGTCCTCCACCGTAAACGCCCCTGTGTACATTCCCATGCTACAACTGTAAGCTAAACGCCCCGAGTGCTCGGGGGTAAACTCGATGGTATCCGTCCCCGAAAGCGGCAAGACTTTGGAAATATTAAACTCCGGGATGGTAAATGCGCGTGAACATCCGAGCGATCCGTGCGTGACCATGGTGAGCTTTACTGGAACGCCTTTTTTGAGCACGCTGGCCGATGAGGTGTACCCGCGCGACTGGACGTCGATCGTCACCTGCTGGACGCCATCAACGATCGGCGCCGCGGGTCCAGCAGTGCCGAGTGTATCAATCGGTGTCGTCGCCACTCGGTAAAAATTCTGAATCGTGTAGGGCGATCCGGTGAGCCCCATTCCCCCGTTTATCGAAAGCACCGCAAACAGCGCGACAATGGCCGCGGCCGCGTACGCAAAAACTTTTTTCTGCAGAAGTTCTACCACGGTCGCCCCCAGGATAAAAAATACGGGACTTGTGCCCAATATAAACGCAAACATGATAACGGCTCCGAGTACGGGACTCCCGCTTGAGACGGCAATCGCCATCGTCGCCTGGGTAACGCCACATGGCATAAGAATCGTCAGAAATCCCAGTATCGCCGGAGCAAATAATGTGGAGTTTCTGCTGGTCGTTTTCAAAAGGCGGTACGTCCACCGCGGCGGCTGAATGACAAAATAGCGAAATATGGGATGGACGTCCACCATGCGCAGAGCCGTCACCACCATAAACAATCCTGCGAAAATCTGGACATACCCCAGGATCCGCGGGGACAACCCCAGCGTCGATCCGATCGCGCCCAGCAAAAATCCTAAGAGTGTATACGCGAGTAATTTAGCGATCACGAACATGCCGACCTGCATCCACCGTTTGTGCGCTTTGGGCTGGATCTCTTGTTCATTTGGAGCGGAAATCGCCGATGCGAGTAACCCACCCTGAACCGCCAGGCATGAAATGCCGCCGGTCGTGAGTCCTGTAAGAAATGCAATCCAGACTATTGACATACGAGTTGTATCCGTCTATTATATCCCCATAGGGGGGATAAAAGTCAACCCCCGAAATATACATATGCCAAAAGGGGTACCCAGAGACAAGTCAATTGAACATACCATACTTACCCGTATGAAAATCGCCCGCGGACACCTGGACCGCGTCATTTTGATGGTCGAATCCGGCCATTATTGCATTGACGTCATCCACCAGTCTCTTGCCGTCCAGGCAGCGCTCAAACAGGTTGATGAACTCATTCTCAAAAATCATATGCAGACGTGCGTTGCAGAAGAAATTCGCAAAGGCAACGCAGGCGAAGTCATTGATGAAGTCATGAAGGTGATGCAAAATAAATAATATGGACAAACTACTTGTTACAGTGTTCGGACTGGGCGCGATCGGCTTCATCTATTGGTTTTTCTTTGGGAAAAATGAGGAAGCAAGCACGCAAACACATGTCCTCGTTAATGGAGGATACATGCCATCAACAATAAAAATTCCTGTAGGGAAATCAACAACGCTTATGTTCACCCGTACCGATGCAAACACTTGTCTTGAAGATTTTTATATTCCCGATTTTAAAATCAAAAAATATTTTCCCATGAATACACCGGTCACCGTTACCCTACTCCCCCCAACGCGCGGCACATTCGGATTTCACTGCGGCATGAACATGTTTCATGGAAAGATTGAGGTCGTATGAAAACAAGTTTTCCTATTGTCGGCATGCACTGCGCTTCCTGCGCACGACTCATCGAAAAAAAATTGACCCGCACACCGGGAGTAACCGCGGCTGCAGTGAATTACGGGAGCGAAGAAGCCTCGGTGGAGCACGACGACACGGTTACCCCAAAAACGCTTTCTGACGCAGTCGCGGACGTGGGATACAAAGCCATTATCGAAGGAAACAATTCAAAAACTCCGAACGACATCAAAGAGGAGGCAAAAAAAGCAGAACTCACCGATCTTCAGAAAAAGGTTACCGTATCCGCCGCTTTGAGCATCATGGTATTTTTTGGAAGCTTTCCTGAATGGTTTCCGTTTGTTCCAAAAATCCTTTCCGACCCGATGGTTTTGCTCTTCTTGGCAACTCCCGTGCAGTTCTGGGCCGGGTGGCGTTTTTACCAGGCGACCTGGTCCAGCCTCAAAAATAGATCTGCAGGCATGGATACTCTTATTTCTATCGGCACGACTGCCGCATACGGCTACTCACTTTTGTTTCTTTTTCATGTCACAAACGCAATGTATTTTGATACAGGGGCCGTTATTATTACCCTTATTCTTTTGGGCCGGTATTTTGAAGCCCGGGCAAAAGCACATACTGGCGACGCGATAAAAAAACTTCTGAATCTTTCCGCAAAAACCGCCCGCGTCCTGCGAAACGGGAAAGAATTGGATATCCCCATTGATCAGGTTCGGGTCGGTGATACTCTCCGCGTCCGGCCGGGAGAAAAAATTCCGGTCGACGGGAAAATCACGGACGGATTTTCCAGTATCGATGAATCGATGGTTACTGGCGAATCGTTGCCGGTAGATAAAAAACGCGGCGATGCCGTCATCGGGGCGACAATCAATACAACCGGCACATTCCTATTTTTAGCGACAAGCGTGGGCGGCGATACCATGCTCTCGCGGATCGTGAAGATGGTGGCAGAGGCGCAAAGCTCTCGCGCGCCTATCCAGCGCCTGGCCGACACCGTGTCCGGATACTTTGTCCCGATTGTCCTTATGCTTGCCGTGGCGACATTTGTCCTGTGGTTTGACATCGGCACGTTTGCTCAAGCGTTTACCAATATGATTGCGGTCCTTATCATCGCCTGCCCGTGTGCGCTCGGACTCGCTACCCCTACCGCCATCATGGTCGGCACGGGACGGGGCGCTGAACACGGAATCCTCATCAAAGACGCGGAAAGTCTCGAAATTGCCAATAAAATTAAAGTTATTGTGTTTGATAAAACCGGAACACTCACAAACGGAAAACCGACAGTTACCGATATTGAAACTGTCGTCCCGGGCTTGACCCGGGACCCACGGGGATCCCGGCACGTGAGCCGGGATGACATTCTGTCAATTGCTGCATCACTCGAAAAAGGGTCGGAGCACTCCCTCGCAGCAGCGATTTTAGCAAAAGCAGCTGGTCAAAAACTATTACATGTCACCGGATTTAAAGCTATTCCTGGCGTCGGTATTTCCGGAACAATCAACAAAAAACACTATACGTTCGGCAAACCGAAAAAATCGTATCATAATCTGGAAAATCAGGGAAAAACAGTCATGGAGCTGACTCAAGGAAGCAAAACGCTCGGCATTATCGCTGTTGCCGATACACTCAAAGACCAGGCAAAAGACATGGTATCGACGCTCTCACGTATGGGTATTGCGGTTTGGATGGTCACCGGCGACAACCCAAGGACTGCCGCAGCGATTGCCGGACAAGCGGGTATTACAAACGTTCTCGCAGGGGTGCTTCCGGACCAAAAAGCAGACAAGATCAAGTCTCTTAGGTCCCCTGGCTCCCTTAGGCCCCCTATTATTTCTTTTGTCGGCGATGGCATAAACGACGCGCCGGCTCTTGCGTCCGCAGACGTCGGAATCGCGATGGGAACCGGTACGGATGTGGCTATAGAATCTGCCGGAATTACACTGTTGAACACAAATCTTATGAGTGTCGTTTCCGCCATTAAACTAAGCCGCGCCTCGCTTTCCGTGATCAAACAAAATCTATTTTGGGCATTCGGATATAATGTTATTCTTATCCCCGTCGCCATGGGCGTCCTCTACCCCATCATGGGCATATTCTTAAACCCCGCCATCGCCGCATTTGCCATGGCAGCGTCGAGTATTTCGGTCGTCGGCAACTCTTTACGGCTCAAAACCGCACGGATATAATAGGGGTCATGACCCCGCTCCAGATAAAAACATACCAGCTTCTGAAAACAGTTCCGAAAGGCCGTGTGACGACGTACAAAGCCCTGGCAGACGCAGTACACACAAAGGCATACCGTGCTATCGGCCAGTTTATGCGCACAAATCCCTTCAGCTACCAAGCTTGCCCTGAGCGAAGCCGAAGGGTTCCCTGTCACCGTGTGGTAGCCAGCGACGGCACGATCGGCGGATTTATGGGGAAAACAGGAGGCAAAGAAATTGCCAAAAAAATCCGTATGCTGCGCGCTGAAGGGGTAAAAATTGCAGGAAATACCATTATCGATTTCTCGGGCGTACTATTTCTTTTTCCAGCGCGTGCATACTCGGAATAAACAGTTGACGCTTGCGGTACACGATAAGCCCTTTGTGTTTGAGCGTTTCCACCTGAAGGCTCGCCGTTTCGCGCGTCGCACCGATCCAGGCGGAAATTTCCCGATGCGTCACGGGCACAAGGAGAAATACGCCTGCCCCCTCTTTCGTACCCAGATTGTGTGCAAGATAGATAAGCAGGAGTACTGTTTTTGTATATGCATCGTCCATCATGAAGTACTCAAACCGCTTGAGCACTCCGGATAATCCATAGAGGAGCCGGCTGGCAAAATTGTAGACGACTTCGGGATATTGGCGCAAAAACTCGCGGACATTTTCTTTGGGGGCGCGCCATACTTCGACCGATGTCATCGCTTCGTAGTAATACGTATTGGGGGTGTCATTGACGACCCACGTCATCGGAAAAAATGAGGTCGGTTTGAAAATGTGAAACATGAGGCCCGCACCTGATTCCGCGACCATAAACATCCGCACATACCCTTTTTTAAGATAAAACACTCCCTGTGGAGCATCCTCAGCGCGGATAATCACATCGCCCTTTTTATATTTGAGTTTTGTGTATTTGCCAAAAAATCCTTCCAGTCGGCTTATAAGTACGCTATCCATATAGTTGCACTATACTACTATTTCGCAAAATATATGTAATCTATCGTACAAACGTAAAAATCAGGTGTGGTATCATAATTGTATGACCAGTAAACAACACGCACTCACGCTCCTCAATCGAATTATCTTTGTCCTGGCAATCGCGGGTGTCGTGATTGCGGCCTACGTCACCCAGAGCTTTCTTCGAAAGGTCGGCATCGTCTGCGTGACCAGCGGATGTGAGGTTGTGCGCAAAAGTCCCGCAAGCTATATTTACGGCGTCCCCGTCCCCTCGGTTGGCCTCCTGGGCTACGGCATCATCGCCCTACTCGCATTTTTCCGGACGACCAATCCTACCAAAGGGCTTCTCAAAGGCATTCTCGGCATGGCAGCATTTGGGGTCGCGTTTACCACATGGTTTACCTATACGGAGCTGTTTGTCATCAAGGGTATTTGTATGTGGTGTGCCATATCCGCGGTCAATATGTACGTGTTGTTCGGCCTTGCATTAAAAAGCTATTTCATAGAAACTAAAAAATAGATATGTTTGACCTCACCGGTAAAGTAGCACTCGTCACCGGCGCAAGTAGCGGTATGGGCCGCGCAACAGCACTCGCTTTAGCCGTTCAGGGGGCAAAAGTCGTCGTAGCTGCCCGCCGCATGGATAAACTCGAGTCCCTCGTTGCAGAAATCAAATCCCATGGCAAAGAAGCGATTGCCGTAAAAATGGACGTCACCCGCCGCGCGGAGGTAGACGCCGCAGTCGCCCTTGCCGTCCGCACATTCGGAAAATTGGATATTTTGGTCAATAACGCAGGTGCCCTGGACTACTCCCCGTTTCTCACGATGACCGAGGAAAAATGGGACCTGGTCATCGATACCAATCTCAAAGGATATTTTTTTGCAGCGCAGGCTGCGGCCCGTGAAATGGCCAAAAATAAATGGGGACGCATCATCAATATCGCATCTATCGCGTCCGGTGGCGCGGGTATTGGATTTGCACAACTCGTCCATTACACGTCAAGCAAAGGCGGCGTCATGGGTATGACCGAAGCGCTTGCTGCGGAACTCGGACAATATAATATTCTCGTCAACGCCATAGGCCCCGGAGGCATAGACACCGAAATGACCAAGGGCATGGACGCATCCTCGTTCACAAGTAGATTATCAGTCAAACGATTGGGAAAGCCGGAGGAAATTGCAGCCGCCGTCGTCTATTTCGCTTCGGAAGAAGCCGGGTATACGACCGGCGCTACTTTATACGTTGATGGCGGATGGCTTGCACAATAATAGTGTGCTAGTATGGATACAGATACAAAATATATTTCTGACCTAGAGGGGAGGTGATACTTATGCCACGATCAACACGATCTTCAAAAACGAATTATAAACTCGACACGATGAGTATCACCGTACTACTCGTCATGACGATATTCGGAGGACTCATCGGCTTTTACATCGGCCAATCCGCCGGAGCCAATCAAATGCTGCAGTCCATTACCGCAGCACAGGTTCTGAGGACAAAATAACGAAAGTAAACATGTTTAACATAAAAATCCGCCGCTAAGGCGGATTTTTAGGAGAACAGCCGATTGACACAAGGACAGAGCAACAGGGGTCGAAATTCAAACAATTATTACTTTTGACCGGCATTTCAAGCACTTGGCTTTACTACCCAGCCATAAGTCACCCCTCCAGTATACACACGTTACAATTTGTGGTAATCTACTCACTTGCTATGGCAAAATCATTCGAAGCACGTTCAGAAACACTACACAGTCCAAAAGAACTCGTTGATGCGGCGGTAGCGGCAAAAGATGCTTTTCTTCAAAGCACTGTTTTTAATCGGGGGAAAAATCATTTCGAATATTATAAAACGCTTGCGGAGGCATATACGGCTGTTACCCAAAATCCCGAGCTAAACGCAAAATACAATTGGCTCGTAGATCATGTGGCACAGGCTATGCCATCGGTACAAAGAGACAGCAGAAATGCAGAAGGAGAAAGGCGACAATACCAAATTATTTTTCCGGAAAACCCAGTACACTTACAGAGAAAGCTGCAATTTGAAGCGGCCCTTTCAGCTGTACAGGGCATGCGTCCTGAATCGGACATAACCGAACTCGAACTGGATATACTGTATCTTCTCCAGGAAGCGGTATCCCCCACCAGATGGGGCGGCGTTGAATTATAGATAGAGCGCGACCGTCATGTTCCAGAAGACGTGGACGAGGATTGGGGCAACAAGCGATCCCGTGTTGTAGTAAAGCAAGCTGTTGGCAAATGCCAGCACAAAATCCGTCACAAAAAAAAGAATGAGCGTCATGCCTGTCAATTTATTACTCGTCACCAAAACGGGAATATGAATCGCCATAAACATAAATGAGGATAGGATAGCAGACCACGGGAGATTTTTCGTTTTCTCCAAAATCCGGTTGAATACAAATCCCCGCGAAAGCAACTCTTCGGAAAATGCCGTTGCGACAGACAGGATGATAAGGAAAAACCCATACTGTTGGAATGCAGTGATGGGCGTGACGTCAAATTTGCCGTACTTGATCATGTGCGTCACGACGCCCTCAACGGCAAACACCGTCCCGAACCCGAGACCGATATAGATGCTGGTGAAAAGATTCCGTGTGGTGAGACCTATGGAAGCAAGTTTTTGCTTCTCAATTTTCAGGACATACCACACGACAGGTGCCACAAATACGATTGGTTTAAATATAAATTCATCCGCCCACTCGGGCAAATGGACAAAATAGCGATAGAGCGCCCACGCAAGGAGAATCCACGCCCACAGGCGATAGACAGAGGTTATAGACGCTGGGGATGCATCTGATTTCTTTTCCGGCATACTATTACAATACTTATTTATACGCCGAGTTGCAAGAGTCATCCCACCTGAAATATCTCTATCGATTCTGTCATGGTGTGCACGATCGTTCCACAGATCGCCACCGCTTGAGCGCGGGTTAGCCGACGGAAGTTATGCGGAAAATAGTGAAATACGAGATTTCTCCCCTCTTTCCATGTGTGCCACAGTCTAGCGGCAAGCTCGTTCCCATACCGATCGGAAATTTGTTGATATGCACTTCTGCCGCCCAATCTGCGTGCAAGATTTGGTGATAAAATTTTTCCGATACGAAAATGATCGCTGTGATAATCCAGTTCTGTAATGATATGGGAGTCCAAAAATAATTTTTTTAAGAATCCTTCGTAGAGCTTTGCAAACGGAAATACGACGTACGAAAAATCCTGCCTGCCTGCCAGCGTGCCGGCGGCGGCGTGTCGTGCACTGTCCTCTATCAAAAACTCTCCATCCCCAAGAAGCGCGTTCATGTCGGCAGATAAATATGCTCGTAGTCGCGGGGAATACTCCATAATGTCTCCTATCATCGCACAGACTCATTCACCTTGTAAACGGTCGTTCCCTGACTCTGATACACGGGAGTGAGAACGTCTGGATACAGCGCCTGTACTCCTGCCACTTGCTCTTCAATCGGACCGTAAAACACGTAAGAAATATCGTGACTACGCAAAAATTCGTACGCATCAGTCGACGGAAGCGTGCCGGCATAAAATACTCTCGCCTGAGACTCGCGCTGCCAAAAGTCTGCATAAACCGGATTCATGCCCACAAACACTCGCACCGGCGCATGATCTGCAATCACATCGCCAAAATGCTCAAGCGCCAACACGCCACTGTTAACCGGCACGGTATTGAAAAACTGAACCGCGTGCCACGCAGATATGGGGATAAATATATTATCCCACTCTAAACGTCGCGCGCCAACGGTTTCATTGGTAAATTTCCCGGTTGCATAGACAGAGGTAGCAAAAATAGCAAAAGTGAGCGCAACCGTTCCTATTTTACGCCAATCAAATGCAGATCCGAGTGAACGCCACAGACCAATCAAGCCGACTACTGCAATGATGCCGGGGTATACCGGTACATACGCGTCGATAAAACGAAAATTTGCTATCGGGAGCGACACCATCGGGAGAATGGCTAAAAGGAGTATCGGCATACAGACGCCGACCACGGAAAGCGTCGTAATATCCTGCATCGGTCGGGATAATCGTCTCCACAATGTGGGTAAGAAAATACACGCGAGCACAAAAAAAGGTACGTAATAGAAAAGCGAACCAAAATATCGGATAACGACATCCTGGGTGGTATAAAACATCCGCTCCGCAGCCGCCGAATGATCCCACGGCGGCCCGAGGGAAAATTCATACTTATACAATAGTGCCGGCAGCCCGATCGATGCGCCTGCGAGAACCGTGGTAATCAAATATGATTTGATAATCCGGCGGTATAACGCGATGCCGCCAAATACGACCGCAAGCGTTATCCATAGCTGGACCATAAACGGCAAAAGAATAGACGTGGCAAATATACCCAGTAGCATCATCCAGATCGTTCTGTCGACCCGTCTAGTATAGATATTCCGGTAATAGAGAATGAAAAATATCAGCGCGGCAGCTTCGCCGATGGTATGATGAGCGACACCGAAATGCCGCAGTACGATACCTAAACCAAAAATGGACGCTTCCTTTCCCCACCATGGCCCCATCTCTACAGCGAGAATAAACATAAGTGCCGCGCCTCTGTACATGCGTGGGAAAAACTCTTTCACGAGCATATACACAGAAATAAACACGAGTATGCCACCCACCACTTTACTCAAGAGATAGACTTGCTCTACGTCAACGTGCAGCAAGCCTGAAACTTTACCCAGTAGAATAAATAACGGATAGATAAATACTCCCGGAATAGGCGCTGTCGTCCGCTGATCCCGGACGACCCATGATCCGAGCGCGGCTTGCCGCATCCAACTTACATACACACTGTCGTACCCTGAAACCCTGTTATAGACTTTATCAGGAGGACTGCTTCGTTCGGGCGCCACAAGCATATATTCGTACAGTGCAAACTGCGCGACGAAAAGAAAAATCAGAACGGTAAGCGGAGATACTTTCATGCCCACGCGAGGAAAAGAAATGTTTCGATGATAAAAAGAGTGATAAATACGACAATTCCCCACTTTTCAAGAAACGGCGGATACCAATCGCGTAAGGTACCGGAAATTTGTCGAGTACCGATTTGCCATAGAATCAGCGTTGCATACAGTGAAAACACCAGCCCCTGGGCGAGCAAATTACCGGAAGACGTCGCGACAAACAGCGACACGACAACAAATCCGACAATAAACACAAAACTCCGAAAGGGCGAAGGATTCAAAGCTAAAAATACTTCCGCCGCGTCCAACAGATATACCCCAATGGCGCCGCCCAGCAAAAACCATAGAGCGCCGATGGGAGGCGTCAGATGCCATTTAATAAGACCGACGAACACCAGATACGCGAGAGAAACGAAAAGAAAGAGCGTTGGTTTACGCCTCACGATTTCCAAAAGTTTATTCATTATTTTCCTCACGAAGCTTCTTCATTTTCCACATAAATAATTTTGGCTTACTGGTTGCGTTGGCGTCTTTCACAAAGGTGAGTGTTTTTTCCAGTATAGCGCGCGGTATTGTTTTGGCAAGCCGGATATAGAGTGCTTTGTGCTTATAATCCCCGAGTGCTTCCGATAGATATATGCCGTATGACTGAAATTCCCGGGATATATATTTATCTTCCATCGGGTTAAATTTGAGAAGAATTTGTCCGATCGTCTGCGGATCTTTCATACGGGCGGTCAGTTAAACCGGTTCATCGCATAACCCGCGCCTTTTCCCATTGCTGTCTGAACCGCGTCAACTGCGTGCTTGATAAGGTGTTTCATAGATCCGGCTTCGCTTTGGCGAAATCGAGAGAGGACAAAGGATATGACGGACCGGTGGTGTAAATTTCGGTTTACCGCTTCGCCTGCAGCTTCATTTCCGCGACCGATCCCCAACCGGAACCGAACAAATGCGTCGGTTTTGAGTTCTGCGATGATCGACTGCACACCGTTGTGACCTGCGCTACTTCCCTTTTCACGGATTTTTATTTTCCCGAGCGGCAAATCCATATCGTCATGGATCACCCAAACGTCATTCGGCTGCAGTTTGTAAAAATCCATGACTGCGCGGACGGCGAATCCGGATTTATTCATAAACGTCTGAGGCTTGATAAATATCACATCACCTATTTTGGCGAAAAGAACATTTTTGTGCTCGTCTTTCTGCCATGCGGGCGGCGTGCCCTGGGCCATCTCGCCCATGAGCTTATCAACGACCATAAACCCGATGTTATGGCGGGTACTCTCAAATTCACGACCGGGATTACCAAGTCCGACAATTATTTTCATAAGCGAATGCCTTCACACAAACACAACATGTACCTGGGTACCCCAAATACATGTTGTGTACGATATCACTTACTTCATTCATTACTTCATTTTCGCGAGTTGTGCCTGTGCCATATCACCCACGTACGGAACTTTGTACATTTCTCCCTGGAATGCTTTCCACATAAGGACGATCCACAGGATAAATGCGACAAAAGACAAAATGAGCCCCGTGAGCCATCCCAATATCGGGATAAATCCGAGGGCGATATTTATGACAAATATGCCACCAAACAACATTGTTGACTGCATCGCGTGAAAGCGGACAAATTTGCTTTCTTTTTCAACTACAAGAATGATGACACCCGTAACGAATCCTAATAAGTAGGATGCTGCTGCGAGTAAATTTTCGTTTCCTTTTGCTGCCATGTTTTATCACCACCTTCCTTACTATCACCATAGCGTACACTCGCGCCCCGAGTCAACAAGGAAATCCCGACACTAAAATATCGACAACTGTTCACGCGACGCATCAACGAGCGGTTTCTGTTCGCCGTCACGCCATAGTTTGACGACGCCAAACACCCCGTCGTAACCCGGATCGATAACGAGATCGCCCGCGCGGACTTTTTCAATGCCTACTGCCACACGCTCCCCCGCAATATTAGCAATATCGTTGTGAGCAGACTTCAGCAGTATGTTAAATTCTCCGCCTAAAGCATCGGTAAGCTGCCGGTACGGCGTCTGCACTTTGGGTGACGCAACCGGCGAACCGATACACTCGGAAATGATCTCCTGCAGTGGGACGAGCATCGCAAATGGAGGTCGATTGGGAAACGCGAGGCTCTTGGTCATCATCCCGTTTCTTTCAAGTTTCAGCGAGTCTTCGCTTCTCCCCGCAAGCTCCGAGACGCGCTGTTCGACTCCCTGGGTAAGCGGTTTGCCGCATACCGGACACGTTGTGCCGTTTTTGGCCGTATCGGCCGGACCCCAGCGGATATTGCATGCGCGGTGCCCGGACCAATGGTATTTCCCCTCTTCGGGATAAAATTCTATTGTATAGGCGATTTTTGATGCGCCATCTTGTTTTATTGCGTGATACATAGAGTCGTAATCCAGTTTTTCAAGCTCAAATACTGTGGCCTCTCTCCCCAACTTTGGTCCGGAATGCGCATCGGAAAACGACACGATCGAACGGGTATCCAGCTCTTTTATCCGCCAGTTCATGGCGGGGTTACTGGACAATCCTGTCTCAACGGCGTAAATATTTTTTGCATATTTCCCGTAGGCTTCTTCTAAACTATTAAAGCCGGACATGGAACCAAAGACGGCAAACCACGGTGTCCATGCGTGCGCAGGAATTATCAGCGCTTTGGGTTCGATCGTAAGGACAAGCTCCGCAACCTGTATGGATGTGAGTCCGATAATCGGCCGCCCGTCGCTCATGAGGTTGCAGCCCTGCTTGGTCATTTCTTTATTTATTTTTGTAGCAGCGTCCATCGTCGGCACCCAGATAAGCGTGTGGACGCGCCGCCCTTTCCCCCCTTGGGTATAAATACAGGAGACCTCGGTGGCCAGCAAAAAGAGCGGATCGGTAGGAGCCGCGTTTTTTAATTTCAACAGCCCGTTGCCTAGTTCTTCGAGATTTTGTTGAATCTCGCGGAACCACAGCGGGTGCGTCCAATCGCCGGTCGCCACCAGCCCCATCCCCTTGCGCCTGGTCCACGCACAAATTTCCGGAAGTACCATATTCGGCGACACCGCACGAGAGTATTTGGAGTGAAGTTGCAAATCGGCAATTATCTGCATCATTAGGCTCATTATATCGCCAAAATCCGACTTGTATAGTATATAATCCAGTCATATGGATGAAACAGGCTTAGAAAATAATTCTTCTAGTACTCGATTCAAATTTCTCGCAGAATTGGGTAATACATTGGGATATAACGTCAATCTTCGTAATCCTGACAATCTAAAATCACCAAACGGTAAACCCATTATTCTTGCCGCAACGCACACAAGCGATCGTGATATGCCTGCAATCATGGGAGCGCTAGCATCACGCATGGACCTGCGAATCCCGTATATATCTGAACTGGTTAACGAAGAGCCAACAGCGACAATTATGAAACTCATGGGGAGTGAACACTGGATCTCGCTTGACTACGAAAAAACTGAAACTGGTGAATGGCAGGCCAAAAAATTTAACCCTAAAAACTTTCAACCCGCTACAGAAGCCTTAAAAAATGGCGCTACGGTACTTATAGCTGCCCACGACCCTGCATACGAATATATATTACCAAATCATGGTGGAAATGGCGCTGTCTGGCTGGCTCACGAAGCAGATGCCGTTATCATACCAGTCGCCGTAGATACACATGAACCTGATTTGGTGGGAGTACCAAAAGCTGGAAGAAGGCAATCACTAGCTACTAAGTTTCGCCGTCCCACTGTTGACGTCATTATTGGTACACCAATAAAACTAACTGCACTCCCGGACGGCAATGGCAAGATAACTAAAGACAACGTGAGAAGAATACATGCTGAGTCTGATCACGTTATGAAACAACTTTCTGAAATGCTACCAGCGGCACAAAGAGGCATATGGGCAACTAAAAAATAGTTGCTATTCAAACAATTCTTTTGCAAACCGTTTGACGACTTTTTCGTACGATTTCAACGTTTTCGTAACCCGCGACCTTCGTTTTTTTGTGTACAGATGTCCGCCCATGATGTACCCCGGCATGGTTTTAAAAGATTTATTCATAAATACCATCGGAAGCAAACCGACAACATACTGATTGAGCACTTTCAGCGTCCCCTCTTTTCTAAACCGCCGCAGAGACCACACGCAGAGCGTTTCATGGAGGATTTCCAGAGAAATTCCCGCCTTGAAAAGTCGCTGTCCAAAATCAACATCTTCATGGAATGCGTGTTCTTCGTCATATCCTCCCACCAGATCGTAGGCCGTGCGCGTCACGATTGTTAGTGGCCCGGGCGCCATGGGGCGCTTAAATATGAGAGTCGATTCAATAAATATATTCGTAAAAAGGGTGTACACAGAATCTTTCGGTTCTTCATTGTCCGGCCGGAACCAGGTGGTGAACAGTTCGGGATGAGACGTTTCGATAAATGCCGTACACCGATCGATAAAATACGGTAAAAAGATGCTATCGGCATCCACAAAAATGAGCCATTCTCCCCGCGCTTCTTTCGCGCCGAGATTCCGCTGCAGGGGGAGGCTCGCTTTTTTGCTCACGAGCACAGTCAGTTTGGGAAGTTTTTTCGCGTAGGTTTTGGCGACGGCAACGGTTTTGTCTTTACTCGATCCGTCGACAACGATAACCTCAAAATTGCGGTCGGTTTGCACGGCAAGAGAGGACAGGAGTTTCGGGAGAAACTTTTCTTCGTTAAGCGTTGGAATAACTACAGAATAGCGCGCTGCCATAGTCCACCTTTATTATACGCTATTTCCCCTGCTGGCGGTACATTATGGCTATTTCCTGCGCTGTCGTAGCTTGCTGCGGAGACTTATCGTCACGGATTTTTACCAGACGCGGAAACCGCACCGCATAGCCGGCTCCGTGATTGGGAGAGCGGGTCAGGTCGTCACCTGCAAGCTCGACCACGATCTGGGGCACCACCCACACATCTGGAACGAGCATTTTTGCGATATTTTTGTATTGTTTCGGTTGTGTCGGCGTCCTAATATTGTTAAGACGCGTCCTGATCTCTTTCCACAATTCGTCGGACACCCCGGTGCCGATTTTCGTCACCGTCACAAACCCATCCCCCGACGCCACGCCTACGAGGAATGCCCCGATGCCGAATCCTGCCCGCTTCCCTTCCCCGCGGTAATACCCCATCACAACGGCATCGATCGTATCGGTGAGTTTACCCGGACTCCCCTCTTCTTCTTTAAACTTCACCCAATGATACCCTTTCCGTCCCGGCTCGTAGATGCTTTCCCATTTTTTTACCACGGCACCCTCAAGTCCTTTTCTGAGCTGCGCGTCGTGATACCTGCGGATTTCGTCGGCATCGGACGTGACGATCTGAGGTGAAAGCATCAAGTGTTTACCCTGAGCTTGCCGAAGAGTTTGTTCTAAAATTTTACGTCGTTTGTTGAGAGGGACGGCCAACAGTTCTTTTCCGTTTTTGTATAAAATATCAAAGATAAAAAATTTGAGCGGTATACTTTGCACGTGCTCTGCAATGCCGTGTTTCCGGCGCCTGGTCGCGGTTTCTTGAAACGGGATGAGTTTACCGTTTTTGGCGTCGTAGCCTATGGCCTCGCTATCGAAAATAACCTCGTCGGCGTTTATTTCGCTGCCGATATCACCAAGCTCCGGAAACATGTCCGTCGTGTTTTCCAAATTCCGCGAAAAACTTTTGACCTTCGACTTTTGACCTTCGACTTTTTGAAAATGTATTTGTACGCGTACCCCGTCGTATTTGGGTTCGACTGCCACCTCACCCATTTTTTTGATCATGTCATCGGCATTGGGAAGCCGGGCACACAGAGAGGCGAGAATCGGCGCACCGACGACCGCGTGGATATGGGATAATCCTTTCATACCGTCCTTTTTAACTTCGGACGATAGCAATCCTATATCGGGCCGAACGTTGTACGCGTCCTCAAGGAGCGGACGTAGCGACTTGTCTCCCGTTTGCATCCACGAGAGCGCATCCAAAATCGTCATATCCGAAAAACCAAGTCGCAGTTTATCCAGCGGAATCCGTGCGATATACCGGGAGGAAAGTTTGTCGACGCCTTTGAGCAGATCCGCAAGAAGCCCGATTTTTTTCTCCTGTGACCCCGTGCCGCCCACTCGGGCAAGCGTATCCAAAAGCCGGAACACCTCCGATACGGAAAGCCTGCCAGTTCCACGGTGTAGTGATTGCGCTGCGGCCCCCAAATCGCCGAGTTTTTTAAATTCTTTTTTGACCGCAGCGTCCGTCGCCCCATACGCCTGAGCAATCGCGCGGATCATAAACTGATCTGCGATCCCAAACTCTACCGCTTCGTAGAGCGGAACCGTTCGACCCTGGAGGAGATAGCAAATCTCCCCGATTTCCTGGGGCTTTGCATGACGAAAAAGGTCCGCAAGAATCTCCGTCATGCTATTACGGGACGGCGTAGACTCCAATTTCTGAAAATAGACAGCAAGATCGGAGAATGTCATTTGATATACAAATAGTAGGCAGCGACAATAAGTACCAGAAAAAATATGCCGAATCCGATGGCCACTCCACCCTCCGGATCCTGTTTTGTCAACTTTTCAATGCCCTGAATGATGACAACCAGCGCAAACAGCGACGGGATGATCATAAAAGCGTACGTGACGCCTGGTCCGGACATATCCATACAAGTATCATCCCTCAACGAGCATCGAAAATCAATCTATTCTTCCATTTCAAGTGTTAATAGTGTTATTTCACCGCCAGGCCCTGTTCCCCGGGTTAACAACTGAATAGCGCCTGCAGACAATAATAGTTGATTCGCCACCTCAGGGCATTTTGTTCCTAATCCAACACCCAAAGAGCTTAGAATGGTTTCGACCTGACGTACTCCAGTTGGAGAAATTATAGCGGGGCTATTGGTAAATGAACCTAACAGGTCTATAACACCATTTAACGTCGTTGTTACTGCCCGAGTTGTCGGATCACCGATTACCGGATAGCCGTGGTCATACAAATACCGAACCGTGTCTGGATATTCTTGCTTTAAAGACATGAGGTCGTCAATATAGTCCTTTTATAGGCTTCTTTCAACTCTCACCAGTGGTAAGCACATATTTGACCCCTTTGGTGGAGCCTTCTTTTTTGAGGATTCCTTTTTTGATGAGGTCTTTGAGCTCCCGCAGTACCGTATCTTCCGAAATCATCGGGAACAGCTCAAAAAAAGCTTTGTTCTGCAAAAATCCGTTTTCCTGCACAAACTCGACAATTTTAATCTGCCGCTCGGTAAGCGCCATCTGTTGCCCACCGAATGACTTTTTAATTTTCAGATCCGTCGACAGCGCTTTTACTTTATCTTTAATCCGCGTAAGTTCTATGGCAAGCCCCTCTGTAAAGTATTCAAGCCACGCCGTCACATTACCGCCGGATTTACCGACACTCTGGAGCGCCTCATAGTACGCCAGTGGTTCACGGTCATAATATTCCTCCAGAGAGAAAAAACGTTTGATGTCATATCCCGCTTTAAAAAGTGCAAGTGTCGCCGCGGCGCGGGCCACCCGACCGTTGCCGTCCAGGAACGGATGGATGCGCACCACTTCATAATGCATGAGTCCGGCTTTGAGTACCGCATGCATATCCTCGGGTTTGACACCGTTAAACCACCGGAGAAACGATTCGAGAAGGAAAGGAATTTCAACTGCCGGCGGCGGACGGAACGTGATCTCGCCGGTCTGACTATTTTTAACGACGACCTGTGTACGTCTATACTCCCCGACCACTTCTTCCGGAAGAATACGGTTTACGGTAAGTGCGTGGACGTGTTTAAACGTTTCCGGCGTGACTTCATTGTTATCGTACGCTTCGATAAATTTAAGGACGCTCCGGTAATTGAGCACTTCCTGTATGTCCCGTTCGCGCCCGACTATTTTGACTCCGGCCAGTACCCGCTCGGCTTCGGACAAATTGAGCGCATTGCCCTCGATATGCGTCCCGTGATGCACGGTACGCACCAGCGCATCCTCACGGAATTTTGCTTCCCATGCCGGCACAAGCGGCGCGTTTTCGATTACCTCACGCGAAGATTCAATACTGCCGATGTGTTTGAGGATTGTATTGGAGATGGAAAAATTTGGTGTGTACATACCTTGAGTATAAATTTCCTGTATAATAACCGCATGGAACAAAAAACGCAAGAGAAAAAGCGTCTGCACCTGCTAATCCTCAAACAGATGCTTACCTTAACCGCAAGCGGCTTCGGTCTGGTGGCTGCCTTGGCATGGAACAGCGTGATTCAGGAATTTGTGGCGACCAAAATTAAACCCTACCTCCCTCAGGGCAGCGGGCTCATCTCACTCGCCATCTACGCCGTTATCGTGACCGTCATTGCCGTCACCATCACCTACCAACTCACGAAACTTATTGATAAACTGGAATCATGAAACGGACGCTCTCTCGTTTTGTTTTGTGGTATCTCCGAATAATTGCCCGCTTGTCTCTCGCCCAAACCCGTGCCACGATCATCGGGATCGCCGGGTCCGTCGGCAAAACAAGTACGCGCGAAGCGCTGTACGCGATACTTAAAGATATCGCCCCCACGCACATGGTCGCGGGTAATTCCGAAACCGGTGTGCCCCTGGGGCTCGTGGGACTATTCCCCTCTGATTACTCCCCGCTCGATTGGCTCCGGATGATGGCAGTGGCCCCATTTCGCATCGGATTCTTAAAAGACAAACGCTACATCATCGTCGAAATGGGTATTGACGACCCGTACCCGCCCAAAAATATGGACTACCTCCTGACGATCGTCAAACCGGATATCGGCATCATCACCGAGGAATCCGCCGCCCATACCATGCAATTTGAAAAAATACTCACCCCAAACGTCATCGTTTCGGATGCAGAACGGTTAAAGCTTTTGGTCGAAGCCATAACCCGTGAAGATGCAAAAATGATTCTCCAGGACCGATGTTCGACCGGTATTATAAACGGAGACAATCCGACACTCAAAAAGATTCTCACGCGGGCACACACATTTTATATCGCGGATTACTCCGTCAGCACAAAACAGACGACGTTTTCTTTTGTCGTTGATAAAACGAAACGAACGTTCATTTTTAAAGGATACGTATTTCCCAAAGAACTCGGGTATTCATTTTCAGCAGCAATTATGGCGGCACACACACTCAATATTCCACTCGATGTTATTCGCGCGAAATTACAACGTAATTTCGTCCCGCCGAAAAGCCGCGAAAGCATATTTGACGGAATGAATAATTCTATTATCATCGACTCTTCGTACAACGCATCCCGGCCATCAATTATTTCATTTCTCAAATTAACGGAAAAACTAAAACATGAATCCAAACGTCATACTGTCGTCGTTCTTGCCGACATGCTGGAGCTTGGTAACGAGTCGCAAATCGAACACGAAGCAGTCGCCAGGGCCATCGGCACGATCCCTGATACGCTCTATCTCGTGGGCCCTCTCACAAAACGGTTTATTCTTCCAAAAGTAAAAAACGCAAAGTGGTTCCCATCGGTCATCGAACTAAACCGGGCACTTTCCAATCTTCCAAATCATTCTCTCATTCTTTTCAAGGGTTCCCAGGGCGACCTCTGGCTCGAAGAAAGCATTAAACTTCTCTTAATAAATAAAGACGACGTAGCACGCCTTTGCCGCCAAAACGCGTTTTGGCATCGCGTAAAAAAAACTGCGGGCAAATGGGTAGAAGTGTAGTTGTTATGATATAGTAACTATATGGACCCACAAATTCCACCGATAACACCACCCAAACCTTTTCCCTTCTTGTTAATCTTACTTTCCGTTATCGTCGTGCTTCTCCTCTCCTCAACCGCGTACCTGGCCTATCAAAACATGCAGCTTACGAGACAACTTATCCAGCTGCAAAACGCCCCAACTTCCCTTATTGCTCCAGCGCCCGATCCTATTAAAAATTGGAAAACGGTGGATATGATGGGGTGTGGGACGAAAAACAATACCATAACATACAGCATAAAAACGCCAGATGACTGGGCAGCAACCCAGGCAAAAACCGATACCACCAAAACAGTATTTAATCTGTCCCCCGCTTTACCGGTACACTTAGAACTGCGTTGCGATACCGCTGGCATAGGAAGTGTCATTTGTGTAAACGGAGGCACGGTTGACCGGCCGTTTGGGCCAAGTGCTACACAGGATGGCTGCTACTGGACTTCCGATCCAACGACAAAAGGATTCGGGGGCCAGTACACATTAAAAAACTCTATAGGGTCTTTTGTATTTACAGCATACGGTGTAGAAAAAACACTCCTAGATCAAATCCTCTCCACGTTTAAATTTTTAGACCAACCAAAAAATACGTATGTTTGCCCCGCAAACGGATGGGTGGATTGCATGCCGGGACCGGCGATAAAACCGGAATGCTCGGCCGCGGCGATGTCGTGGTACACAACAAACTGCCCCAACTTCAAGGGTGGAGCGCTATAAAATATATTAATGAATTAATATATTCTTCATAACGACGGGGATTTCATTGGCGAGATCGGTTGCATTAAAAAACGGGCCTACCTTTTTGTAGAGAGCATCGCCCGCTTGTTTATTAATTTTACTGCCCATAACCGTTGCGGTAAACGGATCGTTTTTGCAAGCCAGGGCTGCAATAAGCCCTGCGAGCACATCACCTGTCCCCCCTTTGGTCATACCGGGATTTCCACCGGTAATCTCTTCCGTACGAGTACCATCGGCTACGATATCTTTGTCGCCTTTTAACAGAATAATGCAGGTATATTTTTTTGCCATATCTGAAATATTTGCATCACCAAACACCCGCAGGTATTCTCCGTGATGCGGGGTAAGAATGGCGTGGTGCGGTATACGTGATACATCCATCATCTGAAGCGCTCCGGCATCAATCACCCATTGTTTCTCTGGATATTTGGAAAGAAGCGTATCGGTAAGTGTTTTCGTCTCGGTATCGCGCGTCATCCCGGGGCCAATCAAAATAACATCATCTTCCTGTATGTACTCTTCGACATGCTCCCTCGATACCACAATGCCGTTTCTAAATTCGTGTTTCACGAGGGCGTTGTTTTCCGGAATAGAACAGTAATGTACAAGATCGACAATGCGGGAAGCGACCGTGAGCGACCATAGGCTCGCCGCATGAAAGAGTTCCGACCCACCAATAATAAGCAGGCGACCATTTTGCCCTTTATGTGACCCAACGAGCGGAAGCGTTAGCGTATTCATATATTGATCACGTCTATTTTTTTTGAAAACAACTTGATTATATCCTCATCTGCACTGGTGATGATAGTCTGTTGTTTATCAACTATTTCCAGGACGAGCTTCCGGTGCTCCACGTCGAGTTCAGAAAATATATCGTCGAGAAGCAGGATGGGTCGCTCGCCGGTTTTTTCTTCAATATACACAAGCTCAGCAAGTTTAAGTCGTAAAACCGCCAACCGTTGTTCTCCGCGGCTCCCGTATTTGCTGATATCCCGCTCGCGTTCTAAAAATATGTAATCATCCCGGTGTGGCCCGACGAGTGTCACCCCGGCCGCGACTTCTTCGAGCGCATACTGCGCCAAACGCGAGACGGAAATAATACTTTTATCGTAGTGAATCTGCATAGTATGTTGATGGGTATTAACAAACTCGATAAATTCTATTCGCTTATCAGTAATGTACGCGCCCGATTTTATAAGGAGTTGGTCCCAAAACAACAGTTGCGCGCGATTCCCTTTTCCCTCATTTATGAGACGTAGCAATGAATTTCTTTGCCGGATGCCCCGTTCGTACGACAAAAGATTTCGCCTGTATTCACGGTCCACTTGGACAAGGACGCTATCAAGGTATTTTCGTCGGATACTGGGACTGTCTGTGATAAGTTCCAAGTGTTCCGGCCAAAACAATACCGTGAGCAAGTTGCCTACAAAATCAATCTGTCGCCGGGGAATCCCATTCACCACGTATTTTTTTGTTGCGGTGACGAGCACTTCCAACGTCGTATCGTCGATGGTCGCTTTCACCCTCCCAAACTCTGCCCACCACTTCACCATTTCCCCGTCTTTATCCGCCCGAAAACTTTTGCCCGTGGAAAGCAGCGCGATTGCCTCTAGAATATTCGTTTTCCCTGCAGTATTGGGCCCTACGATAAGCGTTGTGTGGGGAGAAAATACAAACGTCCGCTTCGCGTAACTGCGGAACTGTTGGAGGGATAGCTCTGTGAGGGTCATGAACGGATCGTGGTGCCGAAAAATTCCTTGCCGTCAAGTGCTTTGGCAAGATTATCCATGTTTCTTCCGTTGAGAATTTTTACGGTTACACCGAGCTCCTGAGCCAATTTACTGGCTATTGGGTCAAATGGCGCGTTCATGCGAGGGCTCCATTTGTCCCCCACCATATCGCGGTATTTTTTCCATGTCATGGTGTCAATAGGCTTGGCATCAGAAGATATATTAGGATCTTTGTCGTACACTTTATCAATATTTGTTAAATTAATAACCTCCCGCACTCCGTAATCAGCACACAGCGTTACGGCATCGTAATCAGTCGACCACCCGGGCTTCCATCCTGCGGCAATGGCGACCGGATGAGTAATTTTCAATATAATTTCGTAGTGCTTGATCACCCGGGGATCCGCAATATCCTGAAAAATGGTACGCACGAGCTGCGCATTTAATCGTGTGGCGTGAATGCCCACCCAATCTTTATCTGCATCCGTCAAATCTTTTCCCCGGATTTTTTTTGCAGCATCGATATAGGTGCCGGCGATACTACCTCCCCCCACCACAATAAAAAATCTCCGCTTCTTTGCGGAGACTTGGTGACGGATAAATGTGTTCAGATCACTAAGAAACTTAGTGTCTACGACTCCTCCGGGGACAATGAGTGACCCGCCGACAGAAAGGATAAATGTGTTATTCTGGTCAACCATACGGTATTTGCTATCTTACGGGACAGCTCCATATTTGTCAACGAAGGGCGCTTGTGGTATAGTCCTCTTTAATTAGGAGGATATATGCCAGTATCAAAAGTAGAAGCAACCAAACCACAATCACCTTTAGAAATGAAAGATCAACAAGGTAATCCTTTATTTCTTGAATCCAACGGTGAAATCATTGTTGCCCCAGGAGCTGTTCCAGCACCAACAATATTGAAGGAAATCCAAGAAGGTGCACATCACGCTGGATCATAAATAGTCTTATAGTTTTACTCTTCGAATTTATTCTGGTATAATGGCGCAACACCTTTGAGGCGTCCATATATGCTTAAACCCGAATTTGTCGTCAGTATGGGTTCTGTCCTCTATCAAAAATACGCTGTAAATAGCGACTTTATTATCGGTTTTGCGGACGTTTTAAAAAGGAGAATTGCAGCAGTCGGACAAAATACCGCCATCGTCACAGGCGGCGGATACCCCGCAAAAGAACTCATCCGATTTTTTAAAAGCATCGGCATCACGGATACTGACATGCTAGACAGTATCGCTATTGCAGTAACACGCAATAACGCCCGGGTGCTTACGCAGTCGCTCAATAAATTAGATGTCTCGGCCGAGCATGTTAAAACGCTCCCCGATTCATTTCCTCCGGACGTTCATGTCATGGTAACCGGCGGGAAAGAAATTCGCCAATCGTCCGACGCCGTCGCCGCACAGTGGGCCATCAATTTACGGGTGCCGATGGTATTCAATATAGGCGCACCGTTTGTTTATCACTATCTTCCGAATGGCATCACCCCCGATACGAGCCGACCAATCTTTGAGATGACTGGAAAAGAATATTTGAATCTCGTGGGCCCGGATCACATACCGGGAGAAAAAGTTCCCGCGGGACGCGCGGCCATTAAAATCGCTGATCCAGCAGGTATCATTTTTCAGCAACTGGGTCCGAGTCTCAAAAATATCGAAAATGGATTTAAAGGGAAAAAGGTCATCGGTACGCGCATCCATCCGTAAATTACCGCCCGGACTTCCAATTCGCGGGGCGGGTAGAGGCTACGTCCGGACCGATTTTTATTCCCGACTCCATAGGCTTTAAAAAACCCGTAAATAATCCCCACCCGTTTACGTTAATACCCAATATTTTTTCGCCGAGAAATTCATACCCCTCTTCCCCGAAGTGAGCGTCCACATACGCGTTGAAATAATTAAAGTCCCAATTTCTTTTCGGCTTATTCCGGTCAGCAAGGATATGATTTATTATCCTTTGCACTTCGAAAACGATTTTTTCTCTACTCGCGATCACTTCAGGGGTAAGTATTTTTTTATCCGCTATTTCACTTGCCGTCAGCACACCATGTTCGAACGGATTTCCGCCGGAAAGAAACGTATTTTTAATGTGATCAACAATCGCTTGTTCCTCTGGTGTATAGAGTTCGGTAGCAATGACAGGTGCTTCGGATGCTCCGTGCGCTTCTTTTACTCTTGTTGACATATAATTGACCCTATTATACTCCGCGCGTCAATAGTATAGCTGCCCGATTTGACAAGCCAAATAATCAGATTAGCTAACTAAACTTCATGAGCGCGCCGGACTCGCGGGCTTTGCGGAAACTCCAGGCAAAAAACCACACCGCAAATACAAAATAAAGACAACTGAGTGCAGCGGATGTGATAAGGCCGGAGTAATCAATCCTCCCCTCGCGAAGAGTTGTACGCATCCCTTCAAAAACATAGCTCGTCGGCAAAACCTTTGCTACCTGCTGCATCCAAAAAGGCAAACTACTAATCGGGTAAAATACTCCGGAAAACGGCTGAAGGATGAGAATGAGTGTCCACGCAAACACCTGGATCCTATATCCAAAACGGATAATCAGACTATTTATAATCATCCCCATAATACCGCCGGACATAAGCAGAAGCGCCGCGTACGGAATAAGCACAAGTCCATACCGGAATAAATTAAATTGAAATAAGAAATATGCCAACATAATCATCCATAGGACCGAAATAACAAGCTTCAAAATGCTTAACAAAAATGCGGCAACGGTAAACTCCCATATGGTAAGCGGCGAAGAAAACATGGAAAGGAGATTCCGATCCCACGCCTCCTGTAGAAGAAGCACACCGATTTCTTCCTGCGCCCGATACACAAACACCCACATGATCACACCGCCCAAGAATAAACTGATAAAAAATTGATACGACCCCGCGGCTTGCTGCAAGTACGTCGTGACCAAACCCCAAATAAGCAGGTTAAACGTCGGCCACCAAAATGAGTCGGCAAGCCGCTCCAAGCTTCGCGGCCAACTCATCAGATGCCGCATCATGACCGCCCACACGCGATGGAAGTTAATGCTTTTCACGCGCCTCCTCAATAAAGAAATCATTCAATGTCGGTTTGTCGATAGAAATTTGATCGTACGATACTCCTTTTTCTGCAAGACCAGCAAGTAAATACGCCACATCTTCTTCGTCTACTTCTACAACCACATACCGATCTTTTGCGCTAACCGTAAATCCTGCTTCGCGCGCAAACTGAATCGTTCGCTTCGTCCCATCTTTCATCATAAAGCGGACATGCGTTTTTTTAATTTTTCTACTCAACCCCTCGGGCGTATCCTCCGCAATAATTTTGCCGTGGTTCATAAATATCACCCGATCGCAGAGCTCTTCAATCTCCGCCATATTATGCGAAGTAATGAGAACTGTTGTTTTGTACTTCTCGCGTGATAATTTAATAAATTGCCGCACCTGATCCGCCACATCCGGATCAAGGGAGCTGGTCGGTTCATCAAGGAGCACTAGCCTGGGCTGATTGATAAACGCTTTGCACAAATTTAACCTGGCCATATTGCCGGATGACAAATCACCATTCAACACATCTTTCTGTTTGGTAAAGTTAAATATGCGAAGCACTTCTTGTATTCTCTCCTTGGGGTGGGGTACTTCGTACATAAGGGCAAATACGTAGAGGTGCTCCCACACCGTGAGTCGCCACGGCGCTTTGATATACGCGGAGGAATAATTCATCTCTTTCAGAATAGTTTCGCGGTTTTCAGCAAACGGCAAACCAAACACCGAAATCGATCCGGATGAAGGACTGATAATCCCCAAGAGCATTGCGATCGTCGTGGTTTTCCCGGCGCCGTTAGGGCCTAAAAGACCCACAATCTCCCCTTCTTTGATAGAAAAAGAAATATTATTGACGGCAGTATATTTCCCAAATTTTTTCGTGAGGTCTTTAACCGTTAGAATTTCCATATTTATTTACACATCTTTCTAATTCTTTTTTAAACCGTTCTTTGCTGAATTTTTTGACCTGTGCGACACAATCTTCCGGTTTAAATTTCATTCCTTCAAATTTCTTGATCGCAGCGGCTAAATCGCCGGTAAACAAAATCCCTGTTTTTCCGTCAATAACCGATTCCGTATATCCCCCGCCAGCATATGCGATGACCGGTGTGCCGAAACTCATCGCCTCGACCGGCGTCATACCGAAATCTTCGTCTGTAGCCAGTGCCAGAAACGCTTTTGCGCCTGCATACAGCTTGGCAAGTTCTTCGTCTGATACGTGCGTGCCGTCCGCCCCGACTATTTTTAAGGGTACGCCTAATTTTTTAGTTGCCGAAACGGCGAGCTCGAGTCCCTTGCCACCCACAGGTCGGGAAACAAAGAGATAATAGTTACCGCGTTTCACTCTGGGAATTTTTGGCAAATCTATTGGTGGATATATAACGACGGAATCTCGGCGATAAAATTTTTCGATCCGTTTTTGCGTCTCTTTGGAGTTGGCAATAAAATAATTCACCCGCTGCGCGGCCTCAAAATCATATTGCCGCATAAAAAATCCTACGACCGTCGCGTACGCTCGGACGATCGGATACTTTTGCCAATTCACGCTCGTCGGGTAGCCGTAGAGCCATCGCGGCGGCGTGTGACAGTAGCAAATTTCAACCGCGTGCCCCTTCTTGGTAAACCCTTTGGTTACATACCAACTCGATGAACTGATAACGACATCGTACGGTGAAAAATCAAAACTATTCCATATAGACGATGCGAGAAACCGGAGCGGGCTTGCCAGGCGAGCAAACCCCGGAATACGCTGCGCCCACGACGGAATAATTTTAGAATGCTTAAACCGCTCCCATGCAGGCGACCCTTTTTTGTAATACGCGGTATAAATCGGCGCATCGGGAAAGAGCTCAGACATGGCCAGTAAGACCCGCTCCGCTCCCCCAAATTCATTCAACTGATCATGTACAAGCGCTATTTTCATAAAAAGTTTGTCACAAACACAACGAGCCAACTATATATCATGATAATACATACAACCTGAACAACGACGGTTACCTTTTTTACATATAAATACCAAAATGCAATAACGGTCGGAATAATTGCGCTCACCCAAGTGTATTGGATAAACCATTGCACTCCAATGTGATATGCCAATAATACTTCAGTTATTGCCCAAAGGACGCCAACGCCATACACCAGCAGCACATGCCAAAATGCATGCTTCCCTTCAATAAAATATGCAAGAGAGGCAAATAATACGCACGCTACTCCTAAACACCAAATAATCGGAGACTCCCACGATAACTGAAAAAACTTTGCGATATACCATAAAAAAATAAAATCAACGAACGATTTCAAAATAAAATTCAATCGGAACAAAAATCGAAGGGTAGGATGATGTAAAAAAAGAATTGTTTTAGAGATTGAATGCGTGCGGACGGCGTGTCCTGGCGCGTGCGACATAAGCACCGTCGCAAGTAAAGCAAATAACGGGAGTGATAAAAGCCCTGAATATTTTAATAAAGAAACCATATTAAAATAATCCCTGTTGTTCACCTATTTGTTTCTTTACTTGTTTTTCTCCTTTTTTTACCGCTTTTTTTGGTTCATCTTTTTCCCCCGTAATCCGCTTCAAAAGTGTGCGGAACCCAAGCGTGGTAAGCTCACTGATGGCTTCCGGCCGATTAAGACTGCCCAACGGCACCAGAGAGCCTTCCAGAGGCACGTTGGTGCGTATTGTCGCAAGATCATGGGACATACGGGCGCTTTCTTTTTCGACGAGTGTAAGTTTATGATATTTTAAAACACCAGCAATTGTTTTGTATTTCGTAAGAAGTGCAACTGCGGTCTTTGGTCCCACGCCGGGCACACCGGGGTAATTATCAGACTGATCACCCGCAAGCGCTTTATAATCCGGAATAAGTGTGGGTTTCACTCCCAGTCGTTCGACCACTTCTTTTTCTCCATAGAGTTTTGCTTCGGACAATCCTTTCGTCGGCATGTACACGAGTACTTTTTCATCCTCAACGAGCTGGAGAATATCGCGGTCTCCGGTGACAATAATAATTTGATCGATGCCTTCTTTTTTTCTATTTTTTGCAATCGTTCCGATCACATCGTCTGCCTCAAACCCGTCTTTCTCAAAAATCGGAATGCCAAAGCTGGCTACCAAATCGTGTACTTTGGGAATCTGCTCGACAAGCGCGTCGTCAATCTTCGGGCGCTTTATCTGATACCCGGCAAAAAGTTTTTTGCGGAACGTCGGCGCCGCCCTATCAAAGGCCACGGCCACGTGCGTGGGTTTGAGATCGGTAATAAGCCGAATAAGCATGGTCCCAAATCCGTAAACGGCGTTCACGACCGATCCGTCGGGAGCGGTGAGAAACATCGGGATCGCGTGGTACGCGCGGTGGAGAACAGCATTTCCGTCGACAAGCACGAGGCGATTCATGAGGCTATTGTACCATTATTACGGGTATTATCGTGCTTTTGGCGCCCGATCAAATTTCGGCTCGGGTATTGCCGAATTTTTGTTTGAATATATATTCCACCACACATGACCATCCGATTGAATCACCCGCTCCGCTTTTTGATGATCAACCAAATACGAGGCTATTTTCACCGCGTCGTCAGACGAAACTTTCTTGTATACCGACCCATGGGAAATGACGCCAATAAGCTCATCTGTTGTTTTACATAAAACGGAAGAATTCGGATATCCTATACGTTCAATTCGTGGCTCTTCGTAGCCTTTTTCTTTCTCGAACATCTCCTCGTACGTCAGCAGGTTTTCATTTAGGGGGGTTTCCATGTGAATCAATTATTCGAGTTTTTTCTTGGGCCCGCCCATCATGGCTTCAAACTCGTCGCCCTCAACCGTTTCTTTCTTGATGAGTTCAGCCGCAAGCATATCGAGCTGTTTTTTATGTTTTTTGAGAACATCCACGGCTTCTTTGTATCCGGCATTCACAAATTTTTGGATTTCCGAATCGATTTTTGACATCATTTCCGGCGAAATTTGCTGCTGCTCAGAAAGACTCTTCCCCCACTCCGTCACGTCCATCGATGGACCAAAGTTAATCGGGCCCAAATCCGACATACCAAATTCCATGACCATGTAGCGGGCAATTCTCGTCGCCTGATCAATGTCGTTAGCGGCTCCTGAGGTCATTTCATGAAATATCATTTCCTCGGCTGCCCTGCCACCCATGGACATTGCAATTTCGTCGATGAGGTGGGATTTCGTTTCGTGGAGCCTGTCTTTTTCCGGAGGCGAAAGCGTGTACCCGAGTGCCATCCCACGGGACACGATGCTTATTCTATGCACCGCATCGGTATATTTGGAAAAGTACGATACGACGGCGTGCCCGGCTTCGTGGTAGGCCGTCATTTTGCGGTCCAAATCACTTTGCAGGCGTTTTTTCTCGGGACCCAACTTCACTTTTGTGGCCGCTTCTTCAAGATCCGCCATATCAATCTCTTTTTTGTTGCCGCGCGCCGCCTGAATGGCCGCTTCGTTGAGCATATTTTCCAAATCTGCGCCGGAAAACCCGACCGTCCGTTTGGCAACTTTATCCCAATCCAGGCCATTCACAAATGGCTTCCCTTTGGCGTGAATCGCAAGAATCGCTTTGCGTCCCGCCATATCCGGCATGTCCAAAACCACCCGCCGGTCAAACCTACCCGGTCGAAGAAGTGCAGGATCAAGTAAATCTCCGCGATTCGTGGCTGCCACCATGAGAACCGCCACATTTGGTTCAAATCCGTCCATTTCAACGAGTATCTGATTGAGCGTCTGTTCACGTTCGTCGTGCCCTCCCATAATCCCGACCGAACGCATGCGGCCGATGGCATCGATTTCATCGATAAAGATGATGGCCGGTGCACTTTTTTTTGCGCTGGCGAACAGATCGCGCACGCGTGCGGCCCCCACGCCGACAAGCATTTCCATAAACTCGCTGCCGGCGATACTATAAAACGATGTCTTGGCCTCCCCCGCCATGGCTTTGGCAAGAAGCGTTTTCCCGGTGCCCGACGGACCGACAAGGAGCACTCCCTTCGGGGTACGTGCGCCGAGCGCTTTATACTTGGTCGGATTTTTTAAGAAATCGACGACCTCTTCGAGCTCTTTTTTTGCCTCATCCACGCCGGCTACATCCGCAAACGTCACTTTGGGCAAATCTTTGTTCCAAATGCGCGCTTTACTCTGCCCAAAACTAAACAGGCTGTCCTGCTGTCCGCGGGCCTGGCGGAATAAAAACAGGAAAAAAAGCACCGTAAGGACGAGTGGCAACACATTCGTCAGCAGATTCATCCAAATTTGTCCGGCAGAAAGGTCTTTAACGGTAATTGCGACTCCGGATGTACTCGCGCCTGCGTCGGATAATAGCTTGACGAGCGATTCCTGCGTTTCTTTGTGAGAGGTAATTTTCGTCCCGTCTTTATACGTCGCCGTAATTTTGGACTCCTCTACCTCAATCCCCGTAATTTTTCCGGACTTGACGTCGGTAATTACCGTCGAAAGTGGTTTTTCCGGATACATGCTGTTTTGCCCGGCAAAACTGCCGACAAAGGAAAGAAGGATAAAGAGCACAAACAGTCCGATAAATATATTTTTGAGATTCAGGTTAAACTGGAACATCCAGATCTTGACGGGTTTTTTTCCGTTTCCGTTTCTGGATAATCCATTTTTCTTAACTGATTTTATGGAGGGTTTTGCTGCCATTATCCCGCAAGTATAGCACGTCTAGCGGATTTTGGAACCTAATGGCATTCCATCCGCCAATATAAACTGCGGTTTGCCGTCCGGGCCATCCACAGCCATGATCATCCCCTGCGAAAACTCGTCCATCATTTTACGCGGGGCGAGATTCGTGATAAAGAAAAATTGTTTCCCTACAAAAAACTCGGGTGTGTAACCAAACGGACGCACGGCGGTAAAAATTATTCTTGGTTTCTCTTCCGCGACATCGACCACGAGCCGAATCAGCTTTTCGCTCCCCGCTTTATTCGTGGCCTCAAGCACTTTCCCCACCCGCATCTCCACCCGCGCGAAGTCGCTAATTCCGATGAGCGTCCCGAGCGAAGTCGAGGGACTACCAATTGAATATGCATTTTTCAACCCAATCGCTTCCCGAACTTCCTGCATTGTTGCCATTGCAACTATTCGTGCTTTTGCCGCCCCGTCCTCCAAAATCTTTTTGACTTTTTCCGGGTGCGCCGCCAAATCCGCGTACCGTCCGCGCGCTTTAGCGAACGTTTTTAAAAGCGATTCATACAAATACTTTTTTACCTCAATATCTGATACTTGGCCCTTTGTATACTGCTCTTTCAACTGGTCAACTTTAGCTTTTTTACCGAAAAACGACAGGTACGTGAACACCATGTTCCCCTCGATATGTCCGGGATCGGTCGCATGTGCGCGGGTCGGATCGGTGTACGCACCGTTAACTTGTTTCTTGATAATTTCTTCACTCTCGAAAATGCTGATAATGTTTCCGAGTGACTTACTCATCTTCCGTTTTCCGTCAGTGCCGGGAATCACGGCAACCTCCTCCGGAATGTACGGATCGGGAAGTTTAAATGTTTTTGTCTTGAACGTCCTATTAAACCGCTCTGCCACATCACGGGTAATTTCGATATGCTGCTTCTGATCCTTCCCCACCGGCACGAGATCGGGCTTATAGAGGAGGATGTCTGCAGCCATGAGCATCGGGTAGCTAAAGAGTCCGACGTTTATATCATCGTCCATCACGTCTTTGCCAAGTTTGTCTTTGTACGCGTGTGCGCGCTTAAGGACTCCCAGAGGGGTGATATTACTGAGGATCGACTGGAGTTCGGTATGCACCACCACATCCGACTGGCGGAAAAACGTGATATTTTTCAGATCGCCTAATAGCGCCAACTCATTAAGGATTAATGTTTCTACATTCTTCTGCAGTGTTGCCTTGTTCTGCACGGTCGTGAGCGCATGCAGGTCTGCAACCATCAGAAAACACTCGTTGTCTTTCGCGAGTTCGATAAACTGGCGCACTGCACCCAGATAATTGCCAATGTGGAGACTCCCGTCCCCGCTTGGCGTAATGCCCGACAAAATTCGTTTCATATATTTATTCCTTTCATTCTATCATGCCGCCCCGCAGATTTTTTGCAGGGCGGCTCGTTTGTATTATTTCATCTTCCCTTCCAAAAACTCTTCATATGCGCCCAGGTCGAGAAGTCCATGCCCGGAAAGGTTAAAAAGAATGGTCTTCTTTTTTCCTTCCTTTTTCGCCTGCAGAGCTTCGACGATCACCTGTTTTATCGCATGCGCTGATTCCGGCGCCGGGATAATTCCTTCTGTTTGCGCAAACAGCTCCGCCGCTACAAACACTTCCCGCTGTCCATACGCCTGCGCCTCAATGAGTTTTTTGTAATACAAAAAACTAATAAGTGGCGAATCGCCATGATACCGAAGTCCTCCGGCATGAATCGGCGACGGCACATAATCACTTCCCACGGTATACATTTTCAGAAGAGGCGTCAGCCCGGCCGTATCTCCGGCGTCGTAGCGATACTGACCCTGTGTCAACGACGGACATGCAGTCGGTTCAACCGCAATAACCCGCAATTGTTTCTTTTTTCCGGAAAGTTTATCCGCAATAAACGGAAAACTTATACCGGCAAGGTTGCTCCCTCCCCCGCAGCACCCGATGATGATGTCCGGATACTCGCCCTCCTTGGCTATTTGCTTTTTGGCTTCCTGACCAATAATGGTCTGGTGCAGCATTACGTGATTCAGAACGCTTCCCAGCGCATAATGTGTTTTTGGCGTGGTTACCGCCGTCTCAATCGCTTCAGAAATCGCCATCCCCAAACTTCCCGTGGTATCAGGGTCATGTTTCAAAAACGCTCTTCCTGCTGCCGTTTCACTCGATGGGCTCGCAACAACCGTAGCGCCGTACATATTCATTACCGTTTTTCGGTACGGCTTATGGTCGTAGGACGTCCGCACCATAAACACTCGGCACTTCATGTCAAACAGCTTGCATGCAAGTGCGAGTGCGCTCCCCCACTGGCCTGCACCGGTTTCCGTCGCAAGCCCGACAACTCCTTCTTTTTTGTTGTAATACACCTGTGCGAGCGCCGTATTGAGCTTGTGGCTCCCGACCGGCGAGACGCCCTCATATTTGAAATATATATGCGCCGGCGTCCCGAGCGCCTTTTCCAATCGCTTGGCCCGCAAAAGCGGCGACGGCCGGTACATCCTGTACAACTCGCGTACCTCCTCGGGTATCGGAATCTCTTTTTCCAGTGAAACTTCCTGCCTGATGAGTTCCATCGGAAAAATACGGGCGAGCGCCTCCGGACCGATCGGCTGCTTTGTCTTGGAGTCGAGCGGCGGATCCGGCAACTCACCAAGATGCTTCTTCAGATAATACGAGAGATTCAGATAGTGTGTCGGAATCTCTCCTCTCTCTAAAATATTTAATTTCATAATGTTTCCTTTCAATAATTTTTTATACGAGAATACAAACGAATTCACGTTCGCCAATATTCCCGTCCTTTTGTCTTACAAAATCGTAATTTCATAGTTATAACAGCGACTGAATCGTTACTACCCTTAGCTTTGGACGGCCACGAATCAAATGTCTCGTAGTTTTCGATGGGAAAACGTGATTCATATTCGCAGTCGCAATAACCGCCTCTTTTAATAGCTTCATTTGCATATTCTTCCTTCGTACATACACCCTCACATCCGAACTAAAATAGTCGACAAAATGTACCGGTATTTTCTTCGCTCCTAAATGTTTTAATACGGTATATCGGTGATGCCCGTCCAAAATCACGTAAGATCTCCTATCCACGATAATCGGCCTGTATATTATGCCGCTCACTTCCAATTGTTTTTGCAACGCAGCAAGACGACCCTTGTCAACCGCTTCGTGACACCTAAGCTTATGAATGTCTACCAACATAATTTTTTTCATAGGCAGGCGAGGCTGGATTCGAACCAGCGATTCCGTGTTTTGGAGACACGTGTTCTACCAACTGAACTACTCGCCTAAATCACAAAAAAGCCCTTGCAAATCCACGAAAATCCGTAAATTTACAAGGGCCTACAATGGCTGTGCCGCCTTGCGCTGTTACTCTACAAAAAATGCTTCCCGAAGGAAGCACGTCAGTATGAGAGTAACCTCATTCTTGACGAGCTCCGTACCTACGACACTCGTTGACAAACTTTTTACGGTTTCGCCTCCGTACTCGATTTAAGAGTCAGCTATCGATATTTGAAAATATCGAATGAACCGGTTCCAACCCTCCGGATCATCGCTTGTATTAACTTAACGTGTAGTATACCACGTGTATCTTTTCTTGACAAGTCCAATATCTTTTCGTTATAATATTGTTATAACAGGAGGAAGGATATGAAACAAAAAATTACTAGAGTGGGAAACTCCGCAGGAGTCTTACTTTCAAAATCAATTTTAGAACAAAGCGGGCTCAAAATCGGCGCGTCGGTAAACATTGCATATAAAGCAGACCTGGGAAACGTGGTAATCGAAATTCCGCGAAAACGAGCACGCACAAATACACTCATAGACAAAGAGGTCTATTCTGTCGCAAATGACCTCCTGAAACGGTATTTACCGGCTTTTAAAACACTCGCGCGGGAGGGGCATGAAGTACTTAACCCTTGAAGACGTGCTTCTTCTCCATTACTTATCCATTAAAAAAAGCGGCGGATCGCACGGGCTCCGAGATACCGGCCTTCTGGATGCGGCAGTCCATCGGCCGCAAGCGACATTTGGAGGGATAGACCTTTATCCCACCATCTTCGACAAGGCGGGGGCGCTCTGCCATTCACTTATTAAAAATCATGCGTTCGTCGACGGAAATAAGCGGACTAGTCTTCTTGCTGCAATGACCATGTTGGAACTGAATGGTTATATATTCTCGTGCCCACAAAAGGAATTAGTTTCGTTTGTACTAAAAATTGATAATGAAAATATTTCTTCGGATGGCATTACCGCCTGGCTTAAATCACATTCTCATAATGTGTAAGGCGGAGAACTTCATTAGTGGCCCCGAGCACAATGGCCACAACGTCAATACGGCACGGGGCGGATTCGCCTTGTAAATACATCGTCGCCATATTGCGCACGCGCCATAATTTTCCCGGGGTAATCATTTCTTCCGGAAGCCCGAAATCCTCACCGATTTTTGTTTTTACCTCAACAAAAACCAAAATATTTTTGTCTTTTGCAATAATATCGATTTCGCCGAATTTATTGGAAAAATTTTTTTCGAGAATTGTATAGCCTTTTTTCTCAAGATGGCGCGCGGCAATAGCCTCCCCCGCTCTTCCTGTTTCACGATTTTTCGTTTTCATGCGAGCTGCTTATATTGCAATGCCTCCGCCATATGGACCGGGAGAATCATTTTTTCGGCGGCTAAATCCGCAATCGTACGGGCAACTTTAATAAGGCGCATATAACTTCTGGCCGAAAAATCATATTTTTCCGCGGCCAGTTTCAGAAAATTTTCTGCTTCCGGCGTCAGCATCCCCAACGCCTTCACTTCACGGTTGCGCATCTGTGAATTTGTGTACAATCTGGTTCCCTCAAACCGTTTTGCCTGAAGCGCCCGCGCAGCGTTCACTGCTTTTTTTGCCTCTTTTGAGGTCAGTGAGATTTCGGTGTGCTGCGTCGTCAACGAAAGCTTTTCCACTTCAACCGGGGCCACGTTTACGGTAAGATCAATGCGGTCCAAAATCGGTCCGGAAATGCGGTGGCGGTATTTTGCAATTTGTTTATCCGTACACTTGCATTCACGGCGCGGATGCCCCAAATACCCGCACGGGCACGGATTGATGGCGGCAACAAGCGTAAAACTTGCCGGATACCGCACGTGCCCCGCCACGCGGACAATTTCCACTTCGCCATCCTCCATCGGCTGGCGCAAACTCTCAAGAACCCCTCGGGGAAACTCCGGCATTTCATCCAAAAAGAGGACGCCCAAATGGGCCAAGGAAACCTCGCCGGGCAAGGGATTGGTGCCGCCGCCGATCACGCCCGCCGCCGAAACCCCGTGATGGGGCGCACGAAACGACCGTTTTTTGATAAGCGCGACCCCGGAAGGGAGTAAACCGGAAATAGAAAATATGCGCGTTACTTCAAGCGCTTCGCTGTCTGTCAGCGGGGGCAAAATACCCGGGAGGGCGCGGGCGAGCATGGTTTTTCCGGTACCGGGCGGCCCCCACATAAGCACATTGTGTCCGCCTGCCGCGGCAATAACGAGAGCGCGTTTGGCCTGTTCCTGTCCGGCAATTTCTTTTAAATCAAAATCAATTGACCCCTCATCGTCCGCAATTTCGTATCGTGTGTGGGGAAGAGGAGAAATACTTTTTTCCCCGGCCACATGCCGCACCAAATCCGCAAGCATAGGCACCGGAATCACGGTAACATCGGAAACAACGCTTGCTTCCGCGGCCGACGGCGCGGGCACAAAAATAGTTGTCCCTTTTTTCTTTGTTGCGAAAAGAGCAAGAAGTAAAATCCCGCGCGTGGGCCGGAGTGTGCCGTCCAGTGAAAGCTCACCGTAAAAATAATTATTCCCTTTCGGCAGTTCAATTTGCCCGCTGGCCACTAACACGCCGACCGCGATTGGCAAGTCGTACGCAGCACCGTCTTTGGGAAGATCAGCAGGTGCCAAATTAACGGTGATTTTTTTCGGCGGAAAATCAAAACCGGAATTCGTGATTGCGGTTTTTACACGCTCGCGCGCCTCTTCGACCGCTTTACTCGCCAGCCCCACGATCGTAAAACCCGGGAACCCTTTTTCCGCAACATCCACTTCCACATCAACCGCGACGGTTTCCAGGCCAACGTTTGCAACAGAATTAATTTTTACCAGCATAATATTTCCCTCCCCGCTCCGAAATGGTTCCCATGAGCGTTAAAAGCGAAAGCTGAGCGCCGATGTCGGCAACGGGTTTTCCGAGGGTCCGCGCAATCTCGCTTGCCGTAAGCGCGTCGGCCTGCAGAAGGCGCACGAGCGGATCGTGTACCGGGGCTACCGGCTCGATACTGTCCCCTTGCCACAGTGTTGCGTGACCGGCGGCGATGAGCATATTGGTACCGGTTGAGGTTCTACTCGTAATATTCCCCGGTACCGCCCAGACACGGCGTTTCAGTTTACGGGCAATAGTTGCCGTAATAAGCGATCCGCTTTTCACCGCCGCCTCAACGACAATAACATCAGATGAAATAGCGGCAACGATGCGGTTCCGCACTGGAAACGTCCAGAGCGTCGGCTCCTGATTGTTCCACTCAGAAAGCATAAGCCCTCCCGCGGCAACAATGGCTCCTGCGAGCTTTGAATCGCTGCCGTCGAGGTTCTTTTGGATCCCCCACCCCAACACAGCAATGGTTTTCCCGCCGTTTTCCAGACACACCTGGTGTGCGTACTGGTCCACCCCGTACATAAATCCGGACACGATCGTCTTTTTCTCAAATACCAGCCGGGGGACAATTTTTTCGATAACGCGTCTGCCGTACTCGGTCATGCGACGGCTCCCGATAACCGCAACACACCGGGTAAACAGCTTCGCGTCCCATGTCCCCGAATAAAAAAGCGACTTTGGAGGATTGGAAAGATCCAAAAGTGAGGATAGCTCCGGCAATTTTTTCCAGTCGGGCAGACACTGGTTTTGCATACACAGGTAGCGTACCATCAGGCGAATCGCCGTGTTGTATGCTATAATACGGTATAACCTTTCTGTTCGTGATAGTATTCCCCCAAAAGTGGATTACATCAGGTAATAGACGAGGTACCTGAGGGAGGTGAATATATAATGGCACTTAAATTATTTGTTGGGGGACTTTCCTGGGACACGACAGACGACTCGCTCAAGACTTTCTTTAGCACCGTCGGTACGGTAACATCTGCAAAGATCATTACCGATAAGTTTACCGGAAAATCCAGAGGATTTGGTTTTGTCGAAATGGGCTCAGACGATGAGGCGAAGAAGGCAATCGAAGAGCTTAATGGCAAAACACTTGACGGACGAGCAATCGTCGTCAACGAAGCCAAACCGATGGCTCCGCGAGAAAATCGTGGATTCGGAGGTGGTGGCGGTGGTGGTTACCGAGGTGGTGGCAGCAGAGGCGGCGACCGAGGCGGTGATGACCGAGGCGGACGAAATTGGTAAAATTTTGTACGTACAAAAACAAAAAGGCGGCCCGAGGGTCGCTTTTTTGTGGCTTTGGCTCGTATATTAATGGTAAAATAAATGAAATGGATACAAATAGTATAATTTCTCTTCTTTCAGAAGCGGAAACATACGGCAGCGAACTGCCGAACCTTGAATGTAAAGATGCACGAGGAGGTATGCCGCGCGATTTATGGCAAGTAATTTCAGCGTTTTCACAAAAGCCAGGAGGCGGAATTATTATTTTCGGCGTAGCTGAAGATCAACGTGGCAAAAAACTTGATATTGTCGGAGTTACGAATATTGCCGAGCTTCAAGAAAGAGTGAGCAATTTGGTTGCAAACGAAATGAGCATAACAATTCGCCCGGAATATCATATGGTTGAATACAAACAGAAAACCCTCCTGGCAATTATCATTACCGAATGCCCCGATCAATTTAAACCATGTTATTACAAATCTGTAGGATTACCGAATGGAGCATATATACGTGACGGAAGTACTAACCGAAGAATAACCGACGCAGAAATGCGTAGATTCATTGAACATGCCGAACAGTTAAAGTACGACAAACAACCTGCTGAACAGGTGACTCTAGATGATATTGATAAAGAAAAGGTGAAGAAATTGTTGCTCAAAAAAGGACAAGAAACAGATCGGGTTGCTGCATCTACAGAAGTTAATTTCCAACGTATGAAAAATTTGGCCATCGCAGATGAATTTAAAGGTATTCAACTACCGACTATTGCTGGCGTGCTTATTTTTGCAAAAAATGAGCCACAACAATTTCCCTCGTTTTCCAGATATATAATCCGTTGCGTAACATATAAGGGGTCTTCTGTCTCTACTGCTATTATTGATAAAGCAGATATCCGCGGAACGCTTGATTCACAAATAGATGAAACACAAAAATTTATTCTTAGAAATATCAGAACAAGCGCCAGAATCGAAGGCACTAAAAGAATAGAACGATTTGACTATCCACCTCAAGCGATTCGCGAAATTGTCGCAAATGCGGTTATTCATAGGGACTATAAAATTACCGGAACTTATACACAAGTAAATGTTTTCGAAGACCGCCTTGAGGTATTCAATCCTGGGTGCCTCCCTCCAGGAGTAACCGTAGAAAATATCAAATATGCTCAAGTCAGTAGGAATGAAGTCATCGCAGCTCTTTTGAAAGACATGAATTATTTAGAAGAATATGGTCGGGGTATAGATATTGTATTTTCTTCAATGAAAGAATATGGGCTCCTTGATCCCATTTTTAAGAATACCGCCAACAGTTTTCGAGTTATTCTTCCGGGATCAAGATTAAGCAAATTAAACGAACGTCAATTAATTATTTGGGAACATCTTGTAGAAAAGGATAAGATCACTATTAAGGAGTGCGGCATTCTGTTACCTGATATCCCTAGAACAACCATCAATTATGACTTACAAAAACTTCAGGATATTGGTCTAATCCGCCAGGCCGGAGAATCCATTAACACCTATTACATCCCTGCGTTTTAAGACTATTTGTTTTGTAGGCTTTTGTAGGCTAGATTGAAATTGAGGCTAATTTCCATATTAATCGCAGATCTAGAATTTGTAGGCTCTTGTAGGAGTCTCCACAAAGGATCGGCGACATACGATAAATTGCCCGATACGATCAATTGCGCTATAATACCATTGTTCCTTAACGAACCGCGGGGTAGTGTAGAGTAGCACAGAAGGCTCAAAATGGGCCCGTCGATATGCAAATATCGGATGAAAATTTGGCTGTATCGGTGAAACCCAATCCGTCATCTGGCGAAGGGTAATACCGAGGCAACCTCTGATTCAATCAGAGAGAGTCCGTAGAGACTATACGCCAAATCCCGCTTTCATTGTATATTCGATGAATGGCGGGAATGATATAGTCCGGCACTCCCAGGAATGGGAGAATAACAGTACGCATAATCTTCTAGACCAGGCGCGCCTCCTGGCCCCGCAACAAGGTAGGAATTGAAGCAAACATTTCGTCCGTTTGAGCCGTTGGTAGGCTCTGTTTATTAGGTGCGAGTAATTCCTGAAGTATCGGTGCCTCAGATTTCATCTTCTTGATGACCATAAACGGCAACGGGCTTTCAATACGCAACGTTTTGTCTTGTAATTTTAGGTGCGAACCTAACTTTGATAATATCTCCCGTTTCACTGCGAGGTCGGGTTTTGCGAACTGCTCCCGTGCGTGAGCGGCAAAATTGAATTTCTCGTTTATCTCATCGGCGGCTTGGAGCATACGTTCGTCTATACTGCCCATCTGTTTACCGAGTCCTTTTATTTCCGCTTCCAGCTTGAGTTTTTGTTCTTTGAACTGTTCGTCTGATAGCATACTTCCGTCACTGTTAAGCGGTGATATTTTGAGCTTAACCAGGTTATCAAGTTCTTTCCGGACGTCGGAATGAGCACGAGTAACCGACTGTATCGCTTCCTCTCGGAAGTCCCGCTCACCATCGTTCATTGTATTGATTTGTCTGATTGACCAATCTACAAAACACTGCGGTATTTCAAGAGAGGATAGTTCGGCGTCAATCTGTTTTTCGAATAGGTCAAGCCGTATGCCCTTTTGCACACACTGGACGTCTTCCCTACGTTTACAGCGATAGTAAATATAATGCAGGATTTTCGGATCTTTCATCTGGTCAATCCGAGTCGTACAGCGCGGACACTTTTCTTTGTTTTTCTTCGTCAGCGAGAATTTGAGCTTACAGGTGCGGCAAATACACTGCCATTTCTCCTCTGCCGTTATCGTGGAGCCGCAAAAGCCACATTTCAGGAGTGACGTATACGCCCACTCATGATTTTTGAGATGGTATTTACTCTTATGACCGAGAATAACCTGCACTTCCTCAAATAACTTGTCGCTAATGGCAGGTTTATGCTTACCTTCATGCCACTCACCGCTGCCCTCCGGATACTCAAATCTGCCGGTATAGAAGGGATTGCTGAGGATTTTATAGATATTGCTGATAGACATCGGTCGTCCACCCATTCGTTTTTGTTGACGTGTCCTGTAGCCCCATTCCTTTTCCGCTAACCGATGTATCTCAGTAACCGGCGTACCCTTTCGGAATAGCTCAAATATCCTTTGGATGAATGGAAGCCGTTCTGGGTCAGTTAAGATGCGCCTAAAGCCGCTTTCCGTGCCTTTGTCGTTGAGATAGCCCTGTGGTGCAACGCCCGGACGCCACCCGTCACGACATTTCTTATCAAGCCCACGTTTGACCACGATTGCTTTATCATCACTGTCCTTTTTGGATAGGCCAAACTCAAGCGTCAGCATAAACTTATCTTCCGGGGTATTGTGATAGGTTCGCGAAGGAGTACGAACTTCGAGCAATTTTCCCATATCAAATAGGTCAATTATTCGTCCGCCATCAGTCATATTCCTCGCCAATCTGTTCGGATGCCACGTAACGATCGCATTTGATTCACCTTCTTCTATCCGCGTAATCATTGACTCAAAAATAGGACGTCCTTTTACATGGGCTGATTGTGATTCATCTAACACTTCGATAACTCGCAGACTATGGCGTGATTTTAGACCTTCAAGGATATAGAGCTGTTCGGGAAGTGACGCAGCCTGCCGTTCCTTATTGTCCTCGCTCGACTTGCGGGCATATCCAAGGTATTTTAGTTGAACAGTTTGTGTATTCATAATAAAGGCCGCCCCGGTGCAACCAAACCCTTTCGGATCTGTCCGAGACGGCCATTAAAAAGCCGAAAGGAAAGTTTGGTTGCATAATTAGTATACGTCATCCCTGAGAGAGTCGTCAATTTTCTTTTCCAGAGCGTTCTTTTCTTCCGCAGTAAATTCCATGTGCGTAGGGATGTCCTGTATGGTTTCCAGAAATTTAGGTTCAACAAGCATGGCGTCACTTGTAAAATCTGCGGCGTGATCACGGAACACCCGAAGGAGTCGTAGTGACTCATCAAGGGCACAAAACATTGTAAGAAGCTCCTCAGAGTTTTGTATCAGTTGTTTTATGCTCTTAGGGAGGAAATCAATGGGAGCTTTCTCCGTCACATAGGACATTTCGTAGAGTTTTCCTTTGAGTTTTTTTGCGATCTGGAAGGCGAGCATAAAAGATGTTTGAATCTCCGGGTTTGGCTCAAAGTTGTCGGGATCTGCCGGTAGCTCCTCCGCTTGCTCAGTCGCTTCCCCATCCGCTGGGGGATTAAACAAGTCAAACCCTTTGAGAATGACACTATCTATTTTGTACTTCTTCCGGAGCTCCGAGACACTCGCCTCGACCGTTTCCGGGGATGCGTTATTTTGACTTGCCATATCATAAAATATCTCGGATACCGCATCCTCGGTGGCGCCTTTCAGAACGACCCCCATGAGTGTTTTTTCAAGCTGAGAAATTGCCAGGAGCAGATTTCGTTCTGCTATCTCCATATCGAGGTCTAGGAACATTGCCGTTCGATAGAGCTCATTCACCCTTCGTATTTCCCGTATTTCCCCGGATTTTCGTGCATCATCTACTATGGCATCCCGTTCCTGGGGTGTGAGAATCGATTCTTTCCCCTGGGTTTCCGCCTGGCGGTTCATGTCTTCAAAGAGGAGCCTCATTTTGTCCCTGATATGCATCCCTTTGGAGAGTTTTTTGAGATCAAGCTGCACCATGGGGTTCCTCCTGTATATGCGTTTTGAGAAAATTCTGAATCCACTGATTGAGCATGCGAATGGTTATTGATGTGGTGGCCATATATTCACTGAATAAATCCAAGTACTTCCGCATGTGGATAGCCCGGCAGATGTCTATTTGATCCTTGAATGCTTCCCGACCCTCGGTTATCTGCTTTGGTGTCATAGGAAAGAGCTTGCCTATAACCTCCACGGGCTTATCTTCTGCCGAAAGCATGATAAAGAGGAAAAAGGTATGGAATTTGTGTTCCTTATCCTTCGCGTCCAGTATTTTCATCTGGTTAAAAAGGTCGTGCGTGTCGGTATAAAACTGCTCAAGGGTGTACGATACCTCACCTTTGATGATTTGGGCTTCCGTGACCATATTATTTCGTACTCCTTTCCAAAATAACCCGTTCAATCGTTTGGACGCGGTTTTGCAATTCTGATTGTTCAAATCCTTTGAGTGTGACGCCAAGAAGGTACCCAATAGTGCTTGCCACCTTTGGAGGGAGGGCACCCGAACGGACTTCATTGATCGTTTGAATGGCAGCGCTCACAACATCCGAAGCGTTGACGATGGTCAGTGGCGGCAACGCCAATGCGAGCTTCTCATAGCTTGTTGCTTGACCACCCTTCTGGACTGCCGCATGTTTGGTTTCCTGCATAGCGGGTTCATGATTAAGGCAAAACACCGAGCCATGGACTGCATATGCACCACATGGTTCTCCGTTTTCTTTGATATAGGTACAGTGCTGTGTCATAGCGTATAAGTAAGCTACTTACAGGGTAGGGGACTTACCCTTTAGCTCCTTTCAAGGAATCGTTTATAAGAACCTGGTCTTCAATAGATAAGCTATCAGCCTTGAATACGCCCCGTCGTAACCCTTCATCCTCTACTTCCACAGCCAGTTTATTGAGATACTGCCGCTCTTTTTCCTCTATATCATGGTCACCCTTTGTGTTGGTGATATACGCCATGACGCCTTCAAGCTCATCATTCGTGTAATCTTTGACTATTTTATCCGGAAGGAACCGCGACAGAGACTCCGAAGGGACTATCAAAACTGCACTGTCAGCCTTAATGAGCGTAAAGTCTTCATGGAGGTTGTACGTTCTTGCAACTCCTTCAGCTTTCGTATCCGCTACGATGACTTCCAGTCCTTCGAGCTCTTTTAGGAGGCGCTGGCAGGTACGGATGGACTTATTGGTTAATTCCGATAGCTGCCGCGCTGTGATAAACGAATTAGCGCGGAAGTGTTCTAGTACCTCTGCCCGTTCCGCAGGCATCGAGGAGATGACGAGCGACTTGAGAATAGCGCAATCGTCTTCTGATACCTCTCTACGCCCATCAAGAAGCGCCAGGCACACCGCAAGCCCTTTGAGCTGTTGCAGTGCTCGCCAGGGTTCCTCAATCTGCCTATCTACCACATCGAAATACGTGATCTGTTTGCCATCTTCGTTCGTAAAGCTATCTTTTTGAAGCAAAATAATGCTTCGGGAACGTGCCATGAGAAGTGACAGCTTTTCCAATAAATTACGGAGTGGGATGTTGGTAATTTCAAATGAAGTAGGCACTTTTGCCAACAGTTCATTGAAAAATGTTACACACCGCTCGGCCATCTGCCCGACAAGCTCTTTTCTGCTGTGAGCATTCCATGCGATAACGAACCCCTTTGTTTTCCGCTCAAGCGAGAGCATGGGTATCCGATAAAACAGGAACCGTGGACCTACGATATTAAGATATTTTTGATGTCGGTTGAGTGCGGCGGGCGTAATGCATCCTACATGTGAAAACGAGCTCTTATATGCCTTATATCCTCGTGTCGGGCTAAACTTGGCAAATTCGCCATCATAGATACTCACCAGTTCACCGAGAAGTTTCTTTGTGGTTTCTTCGTTGAGTGAAAAAATCGTTGTGTAATCCTTGCAGACAAAGCATTTGCCGTCAAGCTCAGGAAGGAGGTCATACGTCTTTTCACCCTTCCCTGACGGTTTGTAGCCGCTTGCAAATGGGTTCATGGTGAAACTGTCGATAAAATAGACGAAGTCGAGCTTCCGTAGGAGCGATACAAGGTCGGTTTTCGCCGATGACGGCACGCCGACCAGCATTAACCAGAGTGGAGGATAGAGATTAAGCTTTGTAGACAGAGCCACCGCAAACACACAGCGGACAAGTTCCTCCGGTAAGGACACTATTTCCGATATGTCTTGTAATAAGGCTGAAATCCCATACCCCTTCGGAGTTTGTGACGCGGTTACTATGTTTTGTTCTGTAGATGCTTCCATAAGTCATACTTTGTGCTATACTTGGGCTGCCGAGGAAGGAGCCTCCTAGAACATCCTTCCCCGACAGCTGTAAGTCTGACAACTTACACTTTTATAACGGAAAGACGGTGGTGATATTTTGATATTGCACCCCGTCTTTTTCTTTGCCGTTTTTCACGACGATCTGACAGCTTTTGCCTATCAAACCTTCTATATCAAGCGTTTCTCCCGCTTTCGGCTCTGACTTGGTCAGCGCCTTGACGATGTCAAACAGCTTGGAGCTCTTGCCGGACTTTGAGCTTGATAACTTTTTGGAAGCTACCAGGGTTTCTGAAACTCCTTTTTGCTCTCCATCGATCACCTCAAACCGGAACTTAAGATAGTCGCCGAACTCTCCGGTGCCCTCCTCAATCTTGATGAGAGCTGCTTTATACATGCCTTCGGGAATCGCCGGTTGTATTTCAGCTTCTTTCACGATAAGATTTATTGCCATAGTTTTACACACCTCCCTTCTTTGTGGACTCATCACGATGCAGTTTTCTTGGAAAATAAACGGCCTTCACTAGGCCAACCAGACGTTCTCCTATATCCCGTGCGTATTCTTTAGTGATTGCGACGCCATAGTGTTTTTGATACATAGTTCTAAACTCCTCGATTGCTTCGTCAGATAGCTCCATAGCTACTCCGAATAAATCCTGTTTTTAAGCATTTTGACGGCGTTGAAATAAGACAAAACCGAAAGTGAGAGCTGATCACTCCAGTACGCCTGTACTGCTTCGTCCTGTCCCTCAATCCGGTTAAAAACGAACTTCACTTTTTGCGGGTTGGTCTTATCGAGGTGGTCAAGAGGAAATCCCGCGACAACTAGCGCAGAAGCTAAGCCTAAGTCGTGAGTGAAAAAATAGTGATTTGAATAGTCCATATAATGTTCATGTAATGAACGCTACTACGAGAATTATGGACCGTTAGAACAGGCAAATCACCGAAAGTTTTAGGAACATCCTGAAAGGATTCTGAAATGAATTAGTCGGGGCGCGTCAGGCGGTAGGCGTTCTTCCCATCAGTCGTACGTGTATGTTTGATGACTTGGTCAATCATTTTTTTATCAATGGCGTCATGTTTTATAAGGGCCTTCATTTTGTTACAGAATGATTGGGGTGTGTATTCGCTTTTCCATTCCGTTGTGCCCTTTTGCCGGGCAATTTTTTGTTCACAATAAGAGAATATGTCATCCTGACTAACCGCCAGATTATATTTGTTATTAAGCGCCTCAACAAAATAATACGGAGGAGATGAAGGACTAATTGCGGCTATTCGTTTACCATCCACAATCAGATCGCCGTTAGAATCAAAAATCGTTTTTCTGCTCCTATTTGTCAACAATGAAGCCCACTTTCTTTTGCTCCACAAACCCCGATTCGCATTATCCGCAAGTATGTCTTCTAAAGCGATAACCAGTCGAGTGTCGTCAGATACGAATTTACTTGGCTGATGTGACGCAACAATTGTTATCTCTTGGGGTGTTTTCGAGGGTTCCGCAACTTTCTCACGAGAAAAAAATACAGGTATGATCGCATTATCAACTTGAGTGGTACCCAGTCGCCACAAAGTTGCCTCTCGCAGCTCTACGACCTGAGAATCAAAACCGAGTCCTTTTGATAAAGAATCAAATAGCTCGCCATATCGTACTGTCCATGTATTTATATCTTGTGGATTGACTGATTCTTTTCCGCCGTCCGGACACACGTAAAATATCCGTTCATCGGATTGTACATGTATTTCATGGAACGTACTGCAAGTTTTACACTCGACGGCATCCAATGGTTTACCAGGACCCAGTATCCCCAGCTGTGATAACACCCTCCGTTCCTTTAACGCAATAAGTCTGTTTAGCTCGCGCTCAGTAAGAATGAGTGGATATGCCAGGGATAATCGTCTAAATAACTGCTTCATCGCGTTTTCTGTCTATTCCCCAACGGCGAAGTAGTTCTTTTACTTTGCGATGAAGGGGTTTATCAGCTAAGTCGTGTGAATTGGGGAACGAAAGTCGTACAGTGACAGTTCCTTTAGTGCGTTTGATGGTCGGTTTGAACTTTACTGTAATGATCGCTTGTGTGATGTGTACTAAATCAAGAGGCACCTGCAATGACGCGATCCACTCTTGAAAATCTTGAAGCCCAGCAACAGCGTTGTCCCCGACTTCAAGGGTTATGCGTTTGCCGCCATCAAAATAACTTAAACGGAGCGATTTAATCCGAATGTACTCGATATTATCAGGTGGATCATATGAAAAAATGAAGTCTTTATTTTTCAGTTTATCTAGGTCAAATATCCGATCATTAACCGGATCGGTATCGTCGCCAAGTACGACAGAGGAGAAAATCTTCTGATATGTTTTTACTCGCTGCACCCCACCTTTTGCTTTAACTCGCAGTCTTCCTTCTCCCGGTTCATATACAAAATATATTTTGAATACCGGTTTACGGATTTGTCTCTTTTTGAGGCTATTGTTGTCATCATACCGTACGTCAGCTTGAGCGTAGTCTTCGGGATAGGCGACGTAACAGACTTCACCTTCGCGGGGATACTCTTCAACGACACAATTTTTCCCTTTGAGTTCCGCCGTAAGTAAATGGGCACTCAATTTTGATGCTAACTGAAGTCCTTTCCCGACAGCTTCGGATAAGTCCACCCTTTTGACATATACTTCGTTCCACCCCCTCGTTTCGCTAACCTCGTATATAACGGATACCTCACTGAATACCTTCGGTTTATTGAGATAAAACCAGAAAGCCGCGTCATGCTGTCCCATTTCTTGGAGTTGGTCCGCCGGTAAAGATTCCTTACGGTCTTTCGCTTCTTGGATAAGGAGGGCAACGCTTGTGTTGGCAGAGAGATCGTTTATTTCCTGAAAATCGAGTTCTACTTGCTGCTGTTCTGATCGGGCAAGACCATTGAATACGATTACAAACCGTTCAAGGGCTTCCTCATCGTTTTCCGCATCTTTATCGGTAAAAGCGATATTATGTTTACCGCAATAGTCGGCTATGAAAGAGGGACTGGTATGCCGTAAAAAATCCTTTAGGACAAATGTCTGTGCCATACAAATATAATGGTAATTATTACTTGGCCTATTATACTGCGATAATCAAATAATTCCCACCTTTAAGACATAATGTTAAACTATTATTATGCCTGAGATACCACCCACGATAAATACGCCTCCAGATTTAGGTCCGAAACTCCCCCCTGTGACACCCAAAACTGAGATTGCTACAATAAAGGTACAATCAGTTGAGAAACCGGATGAGGCCGCAGCATTATCCGGACATATATCGGCAAGACAGGTTTTAACCGCCACAGCCGAAGCGCCGCAAGGCTGGGGCAAGATTGAGGTTGAACCCGTTGTTGATGATGAGCCCGTTGAAGTGTTGACATCAGAAAAGGTGAAAGAACCTGAAATGACAAAAAAACGACGCGGTTCAGCAAAACGTATTGTTAAAAAAAATTTCCCCTCTGTTGATTATGAAGAAGCACTTGCGAAACAAAGAGGCGTACCAAAAGAAAAATTAAACGTAGAAGATAGAGATTATACAGACTATAACACACGGCAGGCAGCGATAAAACGAAGAGATCTTGTTGAAAAAGTGATGGCGGCAGATGTACCTATGGGTCAATTAGAAGAGTACATTGATACGCTTATGACTCTTGATAGGGCAACGACGGGAACAGATGCTCCAAAGATTGATAGCGTCATACAATTATCTCGTGTCGCCCCTTCACTTGAAAAGGCCAGGCTATATTCAAAGCTATCCGCAGAGTGGCAGCAAAAATTTTCCTCTACCGATCCTAAAATAAACCAACAACGATTACAAAAAATTAGAGGGTTTATTACTGATTGTTCGGGTGTAAATTGGAGCGGTATAGATCCTCCGTCTTCCGCAGAGACGAGCGAAATGTTCAAGTATTATAGCGCCGGGTACGAACTTCTGTGGTCGCTGCCAACCGATTATAACCAGGAAATCGTCAGAACGGTAGAAAATTACGGACTTAATGTAATTTCACACAGTCATCGTGCCGAAAGAATGGCTCAAGCTTTGGATATATTCCAACAGGTGTATCAATCTCCTGACGTTCCAGCGCTTAACACATTTATGGATTCTACGTTACGGTATGGTGGTCGACATTTATTATCGGAACAAATGCGGAAAGGGCTCGTAGAAAATTTGTTACCAGCAATTCAACGTAAAGATCCGCAAGTTGCGATATTACTCAAAGGTGGAAACATTTGGGGAATGCGTGATGGAGATTTTGGTGTTGCTGATTTTTTGTGCCATGCATACGCATCTGAAATAAACCCAGCAAATATCAATGAACTTATGATGGTAATACGAGATATCCCAACAATGGAATACGCAAAATATGAACAAAACAGAAAAGACGCCCTGAGTTTGAGAGCGCCATTCGGCGGCCTTCGTGATTTTATTCATGATCAACGACCCAACGTTCACGAAGTCGTCGATTCTATGGTTGAGTATTATGATACTGGGGACAATGGAAGACTAAGGGCTGTTATAGAAGAATCACCATCAACTGGTTATGTTGTATTAAGAAATAGCGCTTCAGCGATACTTGATCGCTCACGGTACGATACGCCAATAACAGAAAAAATTGGACCTGAGGAACACACCGTAAAAGCGATAGATGTATTGCGAAGAGTACAAGCAAATACCGTTCCCGTTCCTGATGAACCACCAATAACGACTGATGATGAATTGAATAAACGGATATCCCAAATAGTATCAGGGAGAACGTCGGGTCAAATATCTAAAGACCATCTCAACGAAGCGCTTCACTATACCAACAAACGCCTCATGGATATGATGGCAGTTCATACTGTTGGCATAGAACCGGAAACCGTACAAGCATTATCGTGGTTAGAAAGACAATCGTACAACGTACTTCAAAATCTCACGTTTGAGGAACAAGTGAGAGCATACAGATCGGATTGGTTTCATTCGATATTACAATTTCAGGAATTAACAATGTCACCAGATGTGTATTCACATACCGTTTTTGAAGACTTTATAGCCCACGTTGATCGTGAGCATACGATCGGCGCATATGAGCTTATCGGTCGACATACACTTCACAATGTTGACAGTTTAGGTACAAGTTATAGAAGTGGGGGGCAGAGTGATAAAGCGGATGCCTTACTGACAGGGAATGTTGCTCACGAATTAGCGGGATTGATAGATTTAAGAGATCCGGCAACTCCCGAAGGAGAACGATATAAGAATGAATTTCTTACTAAGCCTGAATCCGAGCGATTGAAAGGTGATTAGTAATTTCTACGAAATTTTTACGGAACGATATCAAGCTGTTTGTGCGACGGGGGTTATGGCTGGACTTGGCATGACGTGAGTAAAACGGCGCACAATTGTATCACTCGTACCATCAACACCTTTCATAAATTGAGCCATTGGCTCAAGAAAATTGTGTTGTCTGAAATTAAATCCCGCCCAATCAACAAAAATTCCACGCTCACGCAGCGTATTAAACCATCCTTCATAAGTCGACAATGCATCTTTAAGAGCACTTGGAGAAACTTCGCCAGGTTTGGCACGTGATAAAGCGGCTTTTGTTATCTTCTCAGACTGCTCGGTAAGACTAAAAGAAGCATTGGTTACCTCCGCGTAATCTTCTGATTTATCCGATATGGTTCCGTTGCGGACTGCTTCTTTACCCAACGCTATTCTTGCCACAATACGCTCCTCTTGTGCAACCTGTTTCATGAGATCATCTTTATTGTCGAGCTTATTAACTCCTGCTTCTAATGTATTTTTCCGTTCCGAAATTCTCTCTAATCGCGATAACTCTCCTGACATGCGTTTTATATTAGGTTTTGGCGGTATTCCTAACGGATTCCCAAGCCATCGCCGACCTGTGTGCGCTTTTTTCTCATTTGCCAACTGGTTAGCCGCTATACTCGTCTCAAGCGCAAAAGATCTTGAGAGAAGTACATTTGCTAATCCATCGGTCTGGTTGTGAGAGTCAGAGAATTTATGTGCAGAAGCGCTTTTAATCATTCCATCTAATTCGGCTTCGTCTATACCGCCTCTCATATAACTTCGAATTACTTCGCCTGCGGTATTGACAAAAGATGCCCTCTCTCCGAATGCTGCAATTGCGTTATCCGGATTTGTTAGAAGTTCTCTTGAGGGTTCTCCCCTTATTCCTTCTCCGGCAAATGGATCTGTGAGTAACACTTTAGTCTTATCGAAAATTGCTCGACCTTGTTCGACTATTGCCTCAAATGGTTGATTGGGTGGAACAGCTCCTTCAAGTGGCATAGATCCTCCTTATAGGTCGTTATTTCCTACAAATGTATGTTAACATTTATTAAATCATCTGTGCAAATCGTAGTAAACAAATGAGGCTATTTTGTAGCGTAAACCGGCTTATATGAAGTCAGATAGTAGGTTCTAAGTTCTTGTAACCCCCGCAACCAAAAATAATTATCCCGCATACGCGGGATTTTTATTGCCTAATCGCCTCAAAACCGGTAAAATGACGATACGTCAGGGTAGCTCAGTGGTAGAGCACCAGTATCATAAACTGGTCGTCGAGAGTCCGATCCTCTCCCCTGACACTAAAAATCATCCTCGGGACGGGGTAATTCCATGAGAGCACGGAATGCCATCAGCTCAGTCTCCACTCTTCGTTCTATAAGATTGTATCCATCCATATCGTGGTCCTCAAAACAGCAATATATTATCTGATCACGGACCTCATTCCAATCAACGCCACGCCGATCAATATTATCAAGCTTTTTCCCTTGCTGATGGTGAGACAGTTGGGTAAAAAAATAGACATGCGCTTCACCCGTTCCCTTTTTTTCTATGCGCGAGTGCATTTGTTCAAGAAGCTCAACTACTTTTTCCTGTGTCGGTTTACTAGCGCGTATGAAGATATTTCGCATAAAGATGCCAGCCTGTTGTTCGCGCTCGTATGCTCGAATACCTCTCTCGTTGAGCGGAGTGACCATAGGCCGTCAGTATAGGCCAAAGAGGGCTAAAAAAACAACCCCCACCATTGTTTCCATGAAGGCGTGCTCTGATTGATATCTGAGGACCCGGACGCCTGCGTTTGATCCATAATCACGACCGTCTCCCCTTCCCGCACGAGCCCGAGCTTTTCCCGTGCTGCGCGCTCGACAAACGCGCTACTGGTGGCCTCTCGGAGCTGTTGCTCCAAATCTGCACGTTTGGCCTCTTCGGCCGTGAGCACTGCTTTCCGCTCGGCCACAATCCCCCGTTTCTGGGTAATCGTGACCACGGAGCGGATGATGCCGATACCGACCACCACGCATCCTACCAAAAATATGAGCCTAAATAGCCTGTGTCTCGTGAGTTTCATATATGCCTGAATTTTCGTGCTTGCTGTCAAGCGTATTTCGTGATATTATAGGACCTTGTTAGCAGCTTTGGACCGCTTCACTGCCCCAAAGCGCCTTGCCGGCTGACGTAGAATTCCTATGGCCATGGACCTGAAAACCGCTCATACGCAATTTACCCAATATCTGGAGAGCCGCCGCCGTGCCCGCGCTACCATCGTAGCATACGGCAAAGACATCGAACAGGTCACCACGTTTCTCACCAACATGGGTAAAAAAACGATCGACGAAATCTCTCGCGATGAGCTCGAGGCGTTTCTGAAAAAGCTCGCAAGCGATAAATATACGCCCAAATCCGTCTCCCGCAAAATCAATTCGATCAAGACCTTTTTCCGTTTCCTAAAGGCCTCGGGCGCCGTCACCATGGATCCGGCAATCGAAATTGCACATCCAAAATATGAAGTCAAGCCGCCGAGGATTTTGTCTAAAATAGAATACCGGGCGCTCCGCGACGCATGCCGCGGGGACGTGCGCATGTACGCAATCGTAGAATTATTCCTGCAAACCGGTATCCGCATCGGAGAGCTCGCCGCCCTCATCGTCGGTGACGCCAAAGACACCGAACTGCATATCTCAGCCCAGGAAGGCCACGCGGAACGGAATGTACCGCTCAACAAAGCCGCCAAAGAAGCCCTTGACCGCTACGTAGCCGTACGCAGTGCCAATGCGCAAAGCAAAGCGCTCTTTATTACCAAAACAGGGCGCCCGCTTTTAATCCGCAACATCCGCACCGCAATTGACCGGTATTTCCGTATAGCCGGCATTGAGGGGGCAAAAGTAAATGACCTACGGCACACCTTCATCGCCCATCATCTGATGGCGGGCACGTCAATCACAACCCTAAGTAAACTCGTTGGCCACAAGCGTCTGTCAACCACGGAACGTTACCTGGAACTCATCAAAGACAAAGCAGTGGACACCGTAAAGCTCGAAGAGCTGTAAGGAACCTGCTACAATTGCCTCATGGATAAAGCGTACAATCCCGCTGCAGTTGAGGGAAAAATCTACGAAATGTGGGAATCCGGCGGATATTTTACGCCAAAAATAGATAAAACAAAGAAGCCGTTTACCATCCTCCTTCCCCTCCCCAACGCCAATGATCCCATGCATATGGGACACGCTATGTTTACCGTGCAGGATATTCTAGTCCGCTACCACCGTATGAAAGGCGACCCGACGCTCTGGCTTCCCGGCGGCGACCACGCTGGCATCGAAACACAGTATGTATTTGAAAAAAAACTTGCGAAAGAAGGGAAAAGCAGATTCGATTTTGACCGGGAAACGCTCTACACAATGATTGCCGATTATGTCGAGAAAAATAAAGATGTCAACCGAAATCAGATGAAGCGGCTCGGATTTTCACTTGACTGGACACGGTATCACTATAGCCTCGAACCCGCGATCGTAAAAACAGTATTTGACACCTTTTATCAGCTTCATAAAGATGAACTGCTGTACCGCGATGACCGGCTGGTCAATTTTTGTACAAGGTGTGGTACGAGCTACTCGGATCTCGAAATCAATCACGTAGAACAAAAAGATCCTCTGTATTACATGAAATACGGTCCGTTTGTGCTTGCAACCGTCCGTCCGGAAACGAAATTTGGTGACACGGCTGTCGCTGTTAATCCAAAAGACAAACGATATATAAAATGGATCGGCAAAGAAATAACGGTCGAAGGACTATTGGGACCGTTCAAAGTAACAGTTGTTGCTGATGACGCCATTGATCCCAAATTTGGTACGGGAGTTGCCAAGGTTACCCCGGCGCATGATTTTACGGATTTTGAAATTGCAAAACGACATAATCTTCCCTCAAAGCAAGTTATCGGATTTGACGGAAAGCTAACGGATATAGCGGGTCATTATAAAGGCGTGAGGGTCAAGGCCGCACGTGAGCTTATCGTGACAGATATGCGGGCGAGGGGGATGATTGATCATATCGATGAAAATTATACCCACACCGTTGCTACGTGTTATAAATGCGGAACCGTTATCGAACCTCTCCCCTATCCACAGTGGTATGTGAAAACCAAGCCGCTTGCTGCGAAAGCTATTGATGCAGTCAAAAAAGGAAAAACAAAAATATTCCCGTTAAAACGCTTCGAAAAAATGTACTTTGACTGGATGAATAATATTCTCGACTGGAACATTTCACGTCAAATCGTATGGGGCCCACGGATTCCCGCCTGGTACAACATTGATGAAAATCCCAAAATAGAAGTTGTTTTCCTGGATAAGCAGGGCGTCCAGCGAACTGGTAATCTGCGCATGATATTGGGAACAAACGATGGGAAAGATTATTCACTTGGCGAAATTGAAAAGGGGTTACAACGACTTATTGTTCCACATCCGGCGAAATTTACGTTAGGCAGCAAAAAACCTGAAGAACGATATCTTCAAGATACGGACACATTTGATACCTGGTTTTTATCGAGCCAGTGGCCCTTAACAACGCTCGGTTTTCCTGATAGCGAAGACTTCAAATACTTCTATCCAACATCCGTTTTGGATACCATGTGGGATATTCTCTTTTTCTGGGTAGCGCGCATGATGATGATGGGATTGTACCGGGCCGGCAACGTACCGTTTGAAGTTGTCCATCTCCACAGCCGCGTGGTGGATGCCAAAGGACAAAAAATGAGTAAGAGTAAAGGAAATGTTATGAATCCGATTGATATGATAGACAAATATAGCGCCGATGCGCTCCGTTTTGCGCTCATTTTCGGTGCCGGGCCAGGAAGTGATATCCCGGTTTCCGAAGATAAGATCCGTGGTATGCGGAATTTTGCAAATAAAATTTGGAACGCGGCGCGGTTTGTGCAAATGTTCCAATCAGAAAAAGAGGCCGGTATCAAAGATGCCGATTTTGCTAAAAAAATCAAGGATATAGCTAAAAAAGTGACAACGTATATTGAAAAATACCGATTTAATACTGCTGCGGAACTTCTCTATGAAAGTTTTTGGCATTGGTACTGCGACGAAGAAATCGAATCGGCAAAAACAGGGGCACTTTCCAAGACGGCGTTACAACATGGATTAGAAATATATCTTAAACTTCTCCACCCCTTTATGCCGTTTATCACCGAAGAAATTTGGAGCAAACTTCCCCACGAAGAAAAAACGCCGCTAATTATTTCCCCCTGGCCGGTTTAATACCCCGAGGTTGTTGCCGGAACCGGCGTCGATGTAGCGACGGGAATTACCGAAGTTGTCGGAAACACTAATGTCCCCACAATCTGATCAAACAGCGCGTCATCTTTCGCAAAATCAGCCGTGACCCCATTGGGCACAAAATGATTTATTTCCAAAGATAACGACGGCGAGACGGCAATCATATACCCGCGCATTTGCGAAAACCCGTATCCGCCGGCCGTTTTGCCGTTAAAGCTCCCGGTAAAAAGCTTGGCCGTGTGCCCCGCAATTGTTGTGTCAGTCGCCGTGAATACAACCCCGCCTACGTCGCTAATTGCACTTCCCCGAAAGTCCGCAAGAAGCTGACCTGACCCACGCGGAGCAATAGTAAAACGCGTACCGCCGGGCAAATAGGTACCCTGGGACATACACGTGGTTGTATCGCATGTCGGCGCGAGGACGTCGGCCGGCAACCTGAACGAAATACCCGTTATCGCGAGCTTTGTGGTGCTATTGAGCACTTGATAGGTCTTCCAGCTCGCCATAGGATCCGTAGGGGTCGGCGTCGCGGCGGGAGCTGTGGCGACTTGCTGCTGCTGTGGCGTGAGACCGACGAGTCCGCCCGGAAAATACTGACGGATGTAGCTCGACAACCACACGCCGAGGACAAACAGCCCGATAAATAAAATAAGCAGCCCAATACTCGACAATACTGAGCCTTTTGGTTTAGGTGGTGACACATTGATTATCTCGGGCGTTTCTTCGACGGGGATCGCGGGAGCGGGTGCAGGAGCAGGAGCGACATCGACCTGAGGCACGGGTTGTCCTTCCGGTACCGGCGTACTACTTGGTCCGTATAAATCGTCTGGGGTTATCGGGTCAGGCATACTCTTATCTATTGTTTCATCTGGGTCATAAACTGTCAATGTAAAATAATTATTTGAGGCAGGTGTTCCATAGTCCCCTATTATTCGCTCTCGCTTCCTGCTGCGCATCGGAAAATTCTCCCGCAAATGCGGTGTCGGGCTTCACTGGTTCAATTTTTGCAAATCCCTGCCGGACTAACACGTCATTTATAAACACATCTCCGACGTACACGTACCGCAAAAGGCGGTCATATTTGTCCGTTTCTGAGCTATCTTTCTGTAGGCGCACGATTTTTCCCTCGACAAGCGTTTTATTTTCCGTGGTCGCCTCGGTGCTGAAACATTCTTTGCTTTCCATTTCCGGCGTATTGATCCCGATGTACCGCACGTGTTGCCCATTTTCCAGAACGATCGTGTCGCCGTCGATAACTCGGGCCACATGTAAGGTTTCAGCAGCCGCTGCAGCTGGCGAAACCTCAACCGATTTTGTCAAAATCTTTTTGGGAGAGAAATACCTGATGGAGACAAAAATGACGAGAAGGATAGCAAGCAGTAATACAATTCGTTTCATGCACGCTCAAGATACGCGCCCGTTTCGGGATCAATGGCGATCGTCTCTCCTTCACGGATGAAAAGCGGCACGGTGACGATAGCACCTGTCTCCACGACGACTGTTTTGGTCGCACCCGAAACGGTATTTCCCTTGGCGCCCTCCGTGGCTTCGGTTACAACAAGACGAACCTTTTTGGGGAACCGCAGGCCCACGGCGGTATCTTCATTGACGAGCACCTGGTATACATCGTTGGGTTTGAGATAGCTTGCGTAATTCCCAAGCATGGCAGACGGAATCGCGAACTGGTCATAGGATTTGTTGTCCATGAACAGGTAGTTGTCCCCTTCTTTGTACAGGTATTGCATTTCGCTGGTAGCAACCGGCACTTCAGTGACGGTTTCGCCGGATTTATAGGTAAATTCCTGAACCTTGCCGGTTTTTAAAGATTTGAGGCGGGTGCGCACGAACGCGGAGCCCTTGCCGGGATTCACGTGCGTCGTTTCCACAATTTGGTGTGGCTCGCCTTTAAACTCGATAAAAATGCCTTTGGCAAAATCGCTGGTGGAAATGGTTGACATAACTTACCCAATTATATCAAATTCTTCTTTAGACGGAAAGAACAATGTATCTGCAATATCCTTCACGTTTGCCATGAGCATGACCAGCCGATCCACGCCCACGGCGATGCCGCTGCATTTTGGGAGACCAACTGTAAGCGCGTCAATAAAATCGTTATCATACTCATACGCTGTTTTTCCCAAACGCGTAACCTCTTTCATTTGAACATCAAACCTCTTTTTAGTTTCCGCCGGGTCGGTGAGTTCGCCGTAGCAGTCCCCGAGTTCAAGTCCTGCAATATAAAACTCAAACCGCTCCGCGTAGCGTACATCGTCCTTTTTTAGTTTTGCGAGGGCGGCAACTGCAGCGGGAAAATCGTAAAGAATCGTTGGCTTACCGTGCCCTAAATGTTTTTCTATTTCGTTCAAAAAGATTTGGTTATACAGTTCTTCCCACGTATTATTTTCAACGTTATATCCCTTTTTTGTTGCAATTTCCGGTGCGTGGTCAAAAAAATCATCGAAATTCACACCGGCATATTTTTTAAACGCTTCCACCACCGTAATCCGTTCCCATGGCGAAGTAAGATCAATCGCGTTTCCCTGGTAGACCAGGGATCCGCCGGTAATTGCCTGTAATAATTGTTCGCAGTCCTTCATAATATCGAAATAATCGGTACCTACCCGATACCACTCCAAAACAGTAAATTCGGGATTATGCAGTCGACTGTGTGTTTCCATATTTCGGAACGCTTTCGTGAGGCTATAACAATTACCAAGTCCCGCGACCATAAGTTTCTTTAAGGGTATTTCCGGTGAGGTAGATAAATATGCCTTTGTCGGATTGCGCTTACGATCCAAAAGCGTCGTCTCAAACACGTCCAGGTACGACTCGGCCGGCGGATGCGGAATGAGAATAGGCGTCTCTATCTCATGGAATTTTTGGGTATCAAAATACGCACGGATTGACTTTATTACACGCTCGCGGACGAAATATCGCTCCCACAGTTCGGGGTGATCGTGAAGTTTTTTCCAGGTCGTCATGTGCGCAACCCTTCTTTGAGTAATGCTAAAACCTTGGACATATTGAGAATATATACCCCGTCCTTTTTATCGCTCACCTGAAAACTCAACCAGTGAGTAGTCACGGAATCAAATTCAAATTCTAATCCTGCATAGTTCTTTTCGTTGGATATAATTTTCGGGCGCGTTGACAGTCTATTTCTCACGTACGGTTCGGTTACTTCAGACTCTCTCCGATTCCATATTTTACATGGTCCAAATGTCATCCACCAATCAACGACGCCCATTACCACTGAGGCAGGCGGCACAGAACAAAAAGTGCTCGCGTCGTTGTTAAGTGATTCGCCCAATACGGCAATCACAGACGGAAATGACCTATCTCTCAGATTCTTTAGGGCGGACAAATATCGACGGAGAAAATCACCGGGCGTAGACGCATTTTTTAAATGTCTATCGTATTGAATTCCTAAATATACATCGTCCCCATCACGGGTTTTATAAAATAATTCCGCTGCCACAACAGTCGGATTTTGTTGTAAAAAACCGTTTATTTCGTCTTCGGAATACTCAAATCTGGAGATATCGATCTTCCATGCATTTTCCCAATGACGATCAACAGCCATTTGGATTTTGTATGGAACGGGCTCCAATACTGAAACGGCGGATTCAATAATATCTACCATATGATCCCGTCGCTTATTTGGACCGACGCCTTGAAGATTTCTGTTGACCGAGCGCTTTGGCAACAAATATCAGATAGAGGATTTCCGCGATCCCTACGGTGTGCACAAGCAAGAAAAAGACAAACCACCATTTTTCTTTACGCGCTGCTGCGTGCCAAAGAGCAAGACCGGTCCAGAATACGGACCAGATGGCAAGCGGAATGATCCACGTTCCGATTCCATACGCTCCCATCATGGAATACCCAAACGGCCTACTATTTCCTACATACCACGGCATATATTTATTCCTCCTTTATACTCATTGAGTATATCACAGGTGGGGTCACGGGTTTAGATATTTCTCCTGATCCGCCATCAACGACAGGGGTCGCGGCAATGGCATCCAGCGTGGCGAGGCTCGCGGCATCCGACGGATCTATGGCCCCGAAGATCACGTAATTTTTCGGTAACGCGCCGTCTGCGTGCATAATGAAAAATTGGCTGCCGTTTGTGTTGGGGCCAGCGTTGGCCATCGCAAGCGTGCCCCTGGTATAGTCACGCGCGACCGGTTCATCAGCAAATTTGTATCCCGGACCACCCATACCTGTCCCCTGCGGATCACCGCCCTGCACCATAAATCCTTTAATGATGCGGTGGAATATCGTGTTGTCATAAAATCCTTCACGGGAGAGAAACACGAAATTGTTCACCGTTATCGGAGTCTCGGCGGCAAATAGTTTTACTGTCAGTGCTCCTTTATCCGTCACTATGGTAGCCGTATAGGATTTTTTTTGGTCAATGGTCATGGGTGGTGCGCTTGAATACTGTTTTGTTTTCATAGGAGTCACGACGTCAGTCGTTTGTGCAACGGGTGCAAGAGTAACTATTGGTGTAGCTGCCGGCGATGGCTTCCTCGGAGCCATATTCCATACCGCTGCTCCACCGACAATAGCCACAAACAACACTATTGCCAATACGTATATTTTACTCATGCGTTACAAAAACCGTAAAATTTTTGCTTTTGTTTTCAGCTGGGCAAACCACGCCTGAAGCCGGTCATTTATCTGCTGCGAAAATATTGCCTGACGCGCTTCGACGCGGATCCCCGCTTCGTCGGTCGCCGTGAGCGTCGCGCTATTCGTCGCAATATACGCGGTCACTTCGTCATCCGTCACGGTCACATCTTTTCCGAGCAACTTTTCAACGGTGAGCTGCAACTTGAGTTGGCTGTCAAAATCCGCACGGGTCATTCCCTGAAACTGCAGGAGTTGATCAATCGTCATGCCGCCACCGAGACTATCAACAAGCGTTTTGGTTTTTGTATCAATATCTGCCTGAGACACACTAACCCCGCCCTTTGCTGCTTCCTCGGAAATAAGCTGCTCACTGATCATCCCCTCAAGGGTTTGTTTGCCGAACCGTGCGGTCAGGACGCGCGTGAGCTCCCAACGGAAAATCGGTTTCCCGTCTACGACGGCTGCTACAAACATCCCTTTGTTCACAACCAGTACGGCAACAATACCGATCGCCAGCACAATGAGCGCAATCTTGGTCGCGGACATGGGGAGACGGCGTACGGGTGGAGCAACGGACAAAAGATTTTCTGTTTTTGTATCAATCACTTCATGGGGTGCTGCAGATTTTTTTGTTGACCGTAATTTTTTTTGTGCCATAGGGTCTCCTTCGTATGTCGATTAATAATGTGGGTAGGATATCATACAACCTCCTGCCTCGCAAGCTATAAACGTTGACATTGTGATCATTCGGGGTATAATAGCGACCACTGCCAAAACGCATATGAACGAAATAACCCCACGCTCTATAGATGACATTCATAATCGCACAGCCCTGGAAACTATCAAAAGGGCCATGATAATTCTTGAACGAATGGTTCCAAAGGCTACGGAAGCAGAAGGGCTTCTTCATACAATTCACGAACGACAAAACACACCGCATATCTACCTTCCATTGAAACCAATACTTTCGTTTGCCTTGGAAGATAGACAGTCGACTGTCGGAGCTCTTTTTTGGCAGCAAATGCAACTTTTCCATGAACAGTATAACTATGGACCGTTCCGCAACACCATCAATGCTACTTGCACACACTTTCAACCATCCGAAAGGGATTATGGTCGAATCCATATTCAATTTGGGCCCGTATCGGGATTTAGACGCGGATTTGAAGATCAGTATATCGACGACTTTATGGACCTTACGTTTCGCTATTCATCCGTAATCCACCAGTACGGCCAATTACCTCACCTCATGGGCGAGAAGACAGCTTACTTTACCAACGAACTCAAGCTCGATCAACAAATGTTTTTTATGGAAAAGGTTGTCGATGCAATGAGGCTTGCCGGCGGCGTCGAATTACAAAACCCGATGGAGTTACCACGAGAGCTTTAAATCCGCGAGGCAGGGCAATACTTCGATAATACACACACGGCGCAGTTGGGATTTTGCGCTTTGCAGACTGCGCGGCCGTGATTGACGATGCGATAGGTTGCGGATAGCCACTCGGATCGCGGAACAACCTTCATCAGTTCCTGCTCGATTTTTACGGGATTCGCATCTTTGATAAAATCCACCACCTTCGGGCGGACGTAGAAAATTTTCTTTCCGCCAATTTTTTCGAGATCCACCAACCGCAGTCGCTGCGACAGTCGAATCATATGGGTATCAACCGCTATTCCTTGCACCACTCCATATGCGTTTCCCAAAACAACATTCGCAGTTTTACGCGCCACGCCGGGAATGGTTTGCATTTCCTCCATCGTTTTGGGCACCTTACCGCCGAATGTGTCCTTGATGAGTCGGGCCGCGGCCAGAATATTCTTTGCTTTGGTGTGATAAAACCCCGTCGATTTGATATCTTTTTCAAATTCGTGAATATCAGCCGTAAGGTAATCATCGAATGTCGGATATTTTGTAAATAACGTTTTTGTGACGATGTTGACGCGCACATCGGTGCACTGCGCCGCCAGGATCACTGCCACCAAAAGCTCCCACGGGGTCGTAAAATTGAGAGCTACGTGCGCTGTGGGATACGTCTTTTTGAGCAGTTGGAGCGTTTCCATGCTCCGTTTTTGGTCTACCATTGCAAATGCATCCTTTCCTGCCTACAATGGTACCACATTCGTCTATGAGGCTAAAATTACCGCACATTCCCCGATTATTCTCCGCAACAATTCTTTGGACGATGTTAGCGTGCCTCATCTCCTTCAATGTCTACTCACTGCTCCATGCGTCTTTAGCCTATACAAACGAGCTGTTTACCGTATTTTCGCGACCCTATTCCTGGCCGGCACATATCGCGCTTGCTCAAGCGCTGCGCGCGCACGGATCGGACGCACAGGCCAAAAACGAGCTCTCACTTGCGGTTGATCTCTATACGCCTCCAGTGAAGGGAGATACACAGGTTTTGGGTGTGAGCACGACGCCGCTGGATCTACTCAGCGATTGGGAGAGCGCGCCGGCACGTGACTCACGCACGCTCCACGACTGGCAACAAATAGTGTCCACCCATCCCGACTACCGTGACGCGTACGTCCAAATGGCAGAAATTTCCTACACGCAGGGTAATCTGAAACAAACAAAGGCGTATCTCGCTTCTGCAGCCGCGCTGGACCCCAACGGCAAGGCCGTCACGGATATTCTCCGGTTTATCTCAAAAAGGTTGGAATAACTAAAACGCTGGATATTATTTTTCCGGTGCGGGTTTCGCTTCGGGAGCTTTCGCGGAATCCACGGCTGCGGCGCCTTCAGTGGCAGGTGCAGCGCCGCCTGCTTCTCCTGTCGGGGCTGCCGCAGCAGCTGCTGCCGCTGTAGCGGCTTCGGCTGCGGCCTGGGCTTCTGCTTCTTTACTAATAAGAGGTCCCACGCGTACTACAATCTGATCCGCGCCGGTTAGAATCGTGACACCACTTGGAGCTTTCACGTCTGACACCTTCACTTCCTGATCGACTTCGGCAAGCTTTGACACATCAACCATAAGTTTCTCCGGCAAATCCGTCGGGAGCGCTTCTACCTCCACCTCATCAAGGATAGAAAGGAGGACGCCGACTTTGCCTGTAACTGCTGGCGCTTCCCCTATAAACTCAACGGGTACGTTTGCGTGCACTTTTTGCTTAAGGTCTACCTGATAAAACTCTACGTGCAAAAGTTGACGGTGCACCGGATCTTTTTGTACCGTATGGATAAGGACGGGGCGAATGTCGCCGCCGACGGACAGCTCCACGAGGCCGGTCTCCCCTGCTGCCGCATAGACTTTGGTAAATGCTTCGGATGGCACCGTGAGGGAAACGCTTTGTATATTTTTGCCGTAGACCGTCGCGGGCGTCTGGCCCTGTGACCGCAAATTTTTTACCTTACGGCCGACCAGATCTCTAACGGTTGCTGACAATGAGTATTTTTTCATGGCTTTGTAAACCGAATGCGCGTGAGCTGGTCACGCGTCAGAATTGTATTGTACTCGAGTTGGCCTTGTTTTGCAATAAAATCCTGCGAGCTCCCCACTGTCCCCGGGTCTACGATGCCCGCTGTCCACCCCGCGGGATACAAAATGGTCGTGTGCATAGGGGTATCCGAAATGCCCGGTTGCTTTCCGGTATACACATCAAACACGGCGCCATTTTGCCCAAACAGAAGCGGCTGGCTCCCGGTATACGAAATCACTAACTTTTTTTGTGTGCCCGCGGGCACGTCGAGGGCAACTCCAATCGTGAAAGCTCCCGATGCAACTGGCGACGATTCGATATACGGCAGCGTCACCGTAGATCCTTTTTTTGTCGGAACGGGTATCCCATCAATCGCAACACCTCCCATGACAGAAGATTGAGGCAGTATAAATCGAACATAGGCGCGGTATGGCAGGCGCGGCTCCTGTGTGCTCGTATTTTTAAACAGCACTGACGTACTTTCACTCCGCGTACCGTCAGGAATGACGGTAATTGTCCGGTCGATCGTGCGCGACACAAAATAATTCACTTTATTTACCCCCATGTTGGCTTCCACGATTTCCGACGGATCAAATATGCAGGTTGCGGCGTCTGTGCCTATACATCCTGTGGTCCCGGGTACTCGTCCCGACCATTCAAAATGGTCGGTAAGTGCAGCTACATCAGATGCCGTAAACATAAAAAGAATATCGTGAGCCGTAAGCGATGTGGTGATCGCGCGAAACAACTTTGTCACATTCACGCCTTTCCCTGCCGTTGCTTTTTCCAGAAGTGCCCGGGTGAGACTTCCCAAAAAATCCTTTTTTTGCGTTGAACCCGGAAAAAAATTGTTCTGCGTATAGTAGAGTGCCTTCCCGTAAAAATTATCTGCCGTGATTCGATCGTTATAATCGGACAAGTCTATGGGGCCAACCGCACGAAGCATTTCTATAATAAATGGTGTGCTGACGGCAATCACACCATCAACTTTCGTACCGGTCTCTTTTTCAAAAAACCACGCGGCCCGCTCCCCCGCCACTTGAAAATCTGGATCCCAATTAGAATCTCGCAAATACCAGTGTTCATTCCCCAAAAGATCCCGAACCGGAACCGGCGGATCGACGTGCCCTTTAAGCTGGCCGTCATACGTGTAGACATCATCAACAGTAAGATTTGTCAGTCTGCCATCAGAAAACGACGCGAGGGCGACACTCCCAATAAATCCGCCGGTCGGCCGCAGTTCCATGCTATTTTGGAGAAGAATAAGATAATTTTTCGGTTCTTTAAATCCTGCAAGCTGGGTAAACAAAAGAAGAAGTTTATCCATATCCGCGCTTGCCTGTCGAGCGAGCGATACATCAGCGACCGCACTGGTTCCTTTTTGCCGGACAAAGGGGATGGAAAACGGAAACGTTTGATCCGTGATGAGTTCCGAGAGTTCTGCCTGCGCAAGTCCGAGTGTATTTTGGACAGTCGCAAGTGAGGCCCGAAGCTGCGTGATATCTGCAGCCGACGTAACCCCGGTGCCGGTAACATCTACCTGATTGAGGAGCCCACTCGCTACACGCCGGGCGACGGTAGACAAATCGCTCACCTCTGACTCAGCGTCAGCCGTATCGGTGAGGAGTGATACGAATCGCTCTTGACCGCGCACCGATGACTGCCCGCCGACAAACGTCGCGATGGGGCTCGATACGGCAAGTAAAAACTTTGCCTGCGCCGTCCAGTATGACGCGACATCAGCCTGCCATGCGGCCGTTCCCGTATCCCCTTTCGCAATGGCCTTCGCACCAAAATTTATGGCGACGCCAGTAATTGTTATGCTCATGAGATACCAAATAACGGGCACAATCACCAATCCCAAACAAAAGAGCCCCGCTCCTGTCCAGATTTTCTTTGGACGTCGGCGACCCTTACGCGCTTGTGGCTCCGGTCCAAATACATCGGCCACAATCGCACGTATCCGTGCGTCGTCGGATATAGCTGGAAGAACAGGTGCTCGTGCCATCAGAAGTTCCGCATTCGCGACTCCGCCTTTACGCAAATCAAGGACAGGTGAAGTACCGGCGAATAAAAAATCACAGATATCCAGGACATCTTCACTTCGTAAAAAACGCGCATCTGCAAATACCACCCGCTCACCTTTTCCGAATAGGTTCATGTCCGTCCCCCGGTATCCCACGACAATACCAAGCGCATTCCTTCCGTCTTTTTTTGTACGGGAAAAAATATGTTTCACATACGGGACATCTCCCGCGACAATCGCGTACGTTGGTATTGCGGCACCTACAGAGTTCACGACCACACGCACGTCGTGTGACTCTAAATATTCCCGAAGCGACAATATGTACGTTTCGTCTTGCGCGTCAATATGCGCTAGTGTAACGCTCTGGGATTTATCAGTGGTTGATACGGAGGCAGTCTCGTGCATACGGGAAGGCAAATGAGCTTTCTGTATTATGGCAAAAAGCTCGCCCGAAAACAACCTGTTAGACCGTGACAAACGCCATAGAACGGGATCAATCTGACATGAGGAGATTAGAATCACGCGTCCAGTGCTTGGTTCACAAAAAAATCTGCGCGTCTGTTTTGCTCGCGCGGGACGGAGGCATATCTAATAACGCCTCCGACTTCCTGTTCCAAAATTCTCACCTTCGATAACAACTCTCGGAGACGCGCATCTTTCACTTTAAACAAGCCGTTTATCTGATTGACAACCAGTACGGAATCCAGATAAAAATCAAATGATCTTCCGTCTCCACTCCCCCACTGAGTCGAGTGGCCCAAAACGTATGCAAGCGCTTCGATAACCGCAGTATATTCCGCGACGTTATTTGTCGTTTCGCCAATCACTTTGCCAAACCCGGCAACTTCTTTCCCGCTTTCGCTTTGAATCACGACGCCGACTGCTGCCGGTCCAGGATTTCCTCTGGCTCCCCCATCTGTGTGTATGGTAAATTTCATAATCGTTTCAACTCCCGTGATAATACTACGCCGCTCAGGACTAATACCAGCCCCTCACCAAAAACCGTAAGCCATGCAGACGCCATAAATCCGTAGATCGGCACGAATACCAAATTTCCGACCACATTTACCACCATGGAACTTCCATAAATGACAGCGAGTGCGTGCTGCTTTTTACGCGCGATAAGAGCCCACATCGTGAGACTCGATATAAAAAAGAACGGAAGTCCAAGAATCAAAACTCTCAGCGCCGATATGCTTAGGAAAAAATCGTTTTTAACGATCGTCAAAAGTGGAGCTGCCAACCATATCACCGCCAAGGAACCAAGAGACATAAAAAACAAAAAAATACCGGACGACCGGAGAATTTTTCTAAAGTGTGTGCCGGTCACCATAAGGGGATATACCGCATTCATAAAAAATGTCGGAAACACAAGCACGAGCTCAAACACTTTGTACGCCAATCCATAAACGCCCACCTCTGCAGTCGGGCGGGTAAGCGTGATGATAAAACTGTCCGCGCGAAAATAGACAAGATTAAAAAGAAGCGTAATTCCAAGGGGAATTGCCGGCACTAATAATTTTTTAAGATCATCGACAGTGACGCGAAGAGTAAGCGGTGCTTCCAGTCGACTGGCAACGACAAACGAAATAATTGCCGTCACCGCGGTACCCACAAGCGTCGCGGTCGCGGCCGAGAGAGCGGAGGCGCCGGGATATCTAAAGAACAACCACACGAGACCGACCGTCGCAAGTGACCCAAAAAAAATTGCCCACACGGATAAGTCATATCGCAACCGTTTTTGCAAAACGGCATTGCCCGTCGTAATCCACGCCTGAAAAAGAATGGCGGGGGAGTATAAAAGGATCCCGGTCTTCACAATCGGAGAATAACCGGCAAATGCCGTACCAGGTAAGAATTGCAGAATAAGCGCAGCAATACCGACGAGCAGTGCGCCACCGATTGTCCGAAGGAGCACAAGCGAGCTCCAGGACGCAACTCGGTCGCCGCGCTGGAGATATATTGCGTTCACGCCAAAATCCGCGAGCAAAAAAAATACGGCCACGTACGTGGTGATTTTAACAAAATCACCATATCCGGCGGCACCCAATTGACGCGCGGCAAACAAGGTCACCACAAATGTGGCGGCCGCTCCTAAGAGTCTCCCGATTAATTGGCTTATCGTATTGACTGCAACCAGTTTCTTCATAAAACAATTGTACTCGAAAGGAGGATGGTCAGCAAAAGTTGACCCTGTTGAAGGGTAAGGAAATAATGGTCAAAAAATCCAAGAAATAGTACGAGGATAAGGATCCGCTTTTTCCGTGCGGTCCACAATAATCCGATAAATAATGTAAATCCAATCACGCCGGTTTCGGACAAAACCAATAAATAAATATTGTGAACCGGCTGGAGAAAATATATTTGCCGCGACGGAATGGTATCTGGGAGCGTAACCAAAAAATTTCCGAGTCCTTTGCCTAAAACGGGGGACTCCAAAAACATTTTGATCGCCGAGTTGTTTAGCTGTGTGCGGACAATGACCGATTCATCCCGCAATCCGACAGAGCTTGCGATAAAAAGAATTATGATCATTGACACAAGAATTGTGGGCATAAACAATTTCGATTTTTTCCATAATTCATAATTCATAAGTCCAACCCCAATCAATGCCGCAATCCACGCACTCCGGCTAAATGTGAGAAACAACGCTATTATGCCCAAGATAATAATAAGCGGTTTGATTATTGAAAATTTCTTTGTTTGATTGAAAATTAATAATGGCAGCAGTATTGCCAGAAATCCTCCCAGCACATTGGGATGAGGGAACGTACCATACGCGCGCATGACGAGCGAACAAACATGATTTAACGGATGACAAAAATTAAACTGCGCAATGCCGGGAGTGATACTTGAAAAACTCCGTTCACCGAGCCACCATAACGGTCCTCCTACAGAATGCTGCAACAAAAACTGGACGATGGCGATCACAGAAGAATACAAGACTCCGAAAGATAAAGGAAATATCATATCGGAAAATTTTGGTTTCGTATATATAATGTAGTAAGCAAGAAACGAATATTCCAAAACCTTCAACCACATATATATTGCTATCATCCTGTTTTGCGCAAAATAAATATTTGCGCTGACAAATCCTAAAAATAGAATTGTTTTATAAATTGATACCGGAACTTTTTTTTGCTTGATCACTAATTTGAAATTAGAAATTAAAAATTTATTATGAATTGCAAAAAACCAACTACTAATAATTAGTCCTATAAAAATATCGGTGAGATAGATGGTCGGCGAAAGAAAATCCACTCTTCGCCCAAGCACCATCGACCATTCCGGCCACACGTGCAGCCCAAGCTGCGTCGGCAAAAAGAGAAGTAAAAGTGAAAAAAAGATCCGGTCCCACGGCATGAGGTTACATGTACCAGGTAGGGGAATAAATTGCAAACGGTTATTCTGCTTTGGGTTTGATAAGAAGTGTCCGGGCGCTACCTTCGCCGACAGATTCGGTTTCCACACGTTCATCTCCGGCCAAGGTAAGGTGGATAACCCGACGTTCAGAAGGGGACAGGTGAGAAAGCTCCACCGGGCGTCCGCCTGCCAATGCCCGCTCCGCGGCGTGCTGCGCCATGAGCATGAGTGCTTCTTCGCGTTTTTCCCGGTAATCGCCGACATTGACGTATACTTTTACCCACGCCTCAAGCTGTTTGGATACGAGCATACCCAAAATTATCTGAAAGCTTTCAAGCGTCCGGCCATGAAACCCAATGAGGAGTCCCGTTTCTTCTGTTTCGATATGTACGCGGAATGCATTCGTTTCATCAACATCCACGCCTACCGCGCCGGCTACCCCCAAACGGGTAAGAAGGTCTTCTGTAATTTGTTTCACTTGATCAATATGCTCCATAGTTATGCCTCTTTGTTTATCGCGAGCTGTTGTATAATACCAAAAATTCCGAATACGTTCCAGTAGAGCGCAAGTCCAAGGGGAAATTGGAGGGCAAAATACCCAAACATGAGAGGCGTGATAATGGCCATTTGTTTTTGCATTTCTGCGGCCGTATCTTCCGGAGGTTTTTCTCCCTCTTTTACAATCGCTTTCGTGGTGACTGGCATCATAAGTTTTGTTTGCCAATATTGTAATCCCGCGGTAATGATGGGGATAAGAAGCAGCCAATATCCGTGTGTCTGAAACTGTGACGGCTTAATGCCCAAATTTATTCCAAAAAAATTAAGGTCAAGCGCGGTAAGCTTGAGCCACGGCATATAGACAACGTGGTTGATTTCGCCGACGATTTTTTCCAGGTTTCCGTTGTTCAGCACTTGATAAAATACATTATATAAGGCAATCAAGACTGGCATCTGAATAAGAAGGGGCAGACACCCGGCCGCGGGATTAACGCCGTGTTCTTTATAGAGGGCAAGCTGTGCCTGTTGGAGTGCTTTTTTGTCTTCTTTATGTTTGATATTGAGCGCGTCCATGTGCGGCTTCAGTTTTGCCATTTTACGCGCACTCCGCAGCTGTGTGGCCATGAGCGGGTAGAGAATAAGACGAATCACAAGCGTGAGACCAATCACGGCAAAACCGAGCGGGCCGGGAACGTGCAAATATTCAAACCCTTTGTACAGGGCCACGAGCACATTGAGTATCGGCCAAACCAAAAGCTGATTCCACAAATTAGGATTTTCCATAATGAAGCGTCTTACCGCACGGGGTCTGCTCCCCCTTGTGACCAGGGCCCGCAACGAATAATCCGTTTAAGCCCTACCCACGATCCGTATAGTATACCATAGCGATCGATTGCTTGATACGTATATTCGCTGCAGGTCGGACTAAATCTGCAAATCCGCAGGCCAAATGCGGCGTGAAGCCACCCGGTGTCGAGTGACAAATACCGTTGATACAATCGGATAAGCCAAAGGGCGCCGCGTTTCATAAGAGGCCCGCAGCTTTAAACGCACGGGTGATGGCAGTTTGCGCTTCAACCTGTGTCGTCGCAATATTTTTATGCACGACGACGACCACGTCACTATGTGCGATTGTAGGTAGAAGCAATCGTACGGATTCGCTGAATATCCGGCGGATGCGATTACGCACCGTCGCCCGTTTATCCACTTTGGTAGAAACGACAAACGCAAACCGCGGCTGTCCATCCGTCTTTTTGTATCGAACGGTAAAGCCGTCACCCTGGACTCGCACCCCAAAACGCATCACGTTTGAAATGATTTGCTTGGGTAATCTATTGGGAGAAGAGAGCATGAATTAAATCGACAAACGACGTCGTCCGACGGCGCGGCGGTGTTTAAGCACCTGGCGACCTCCAAGAGTTTTCATGCGGAGTCTGAATCCGTGCGTTCGGATTCGTTTTTTCTTTTTTGGCTGATACACGCGTTTCGGCATACAGTCGTAGTATACCAGAACTCTTGATCTCTTGACAACCACCGAGTCTTTTCTTAGTATGTGGACAAGTTATCCCCAAACCACCCGCCCAAAACAACTGTCATGGATTTACACAAACTTTGGAAATCGGTGCTTGCAGAAATCGAGCTTTCGGTATCGAAGGCAACGTTCCAAACGCATTTTCGGGCAAGCGAGCTCACGTCGTTTGCCGACGGAGTCGCGACGATCGGATTTACGAGCCCACTTATGCGCACGCTTGTGGAAACACGGTACTATTCACTCGTCAAAAGCGTCCTGGATCACCACACCAAACAAAACACGAGCCTCGTATTTGCCATCGTTGCCAGAAAAACCACGCTGGACCCCTCGACTGCGGGGCCACTGTTTTCCCAATCAGAACTCAGCCAGCCGGAAGTATCTATCGCTGCCATTGCCCGGCGGCTCCACATTCGTCCCGAATCAAACTTTGATAGTTTTGCCGTATCAACCACCAATCAAATGGCCTATGCTGCGGCCACGGCCGTCGCCAAAAATCCGGGTACCGCATATAACCCACTCTTTTTCTACGGCCGCACGGGTGTGGGCAAAACGCATCTCATGCACGCGGTCGCCAATAAGCTTTTGGCGAGCCGCCCAAACATGCGCATCGTCTATTGCATGGGGGAAGAATTCTTAAATGAAATTGTGGAAGCCATCCAAACCAAAAGCGCCCGCCAATTTAAACAAAAATATAGAAGCGCTCAGCTACTCCTCGTCGACGACGTACAGTTTATCGCAGGCAAACAAACCGCACAGGAAGAGTTTTTTCACACGTTTAACGCCGTTCACCGCGAAGGGGGACAGGTGATATTAACGAGCGACCGGCCTCCGTCGGAAATAAGTCGCCTGGAAGACCGATTGCGCAGCCGATTTGAGGGGGGTCTCACGGTGGACGTGGCCGCACCGGACTTTGAGCTACGCGTGGCGATTATTAATATAAAAGCCCAGGGGCTGGGGCTTGCGGTCCCGGCCGATTCCGCACAGTTAATCGCGGCAAACATTACGGACACACGCGCCATGGAGGGATTTTTACGAAGATTGACGACCGAAATAGCCACAAAAGGGACAATTGTCACCCCGGATTTGGTTTCACAGCTTTTGTCTCTCAAATCTCCAGCTGGCGGGACTCCTATTATTGATACCAAATCGAATCGCAGGGTGAGCCCGCAAGAGGTGCTTGACTCGGTTGCCAATTACTTCGGGCTTAAAATAACGGCGCTCAAAGGCCCAAAACGGGATCGACCAATTGCCCGCCCGAGGCAAATATTTATGTATCTGGCGCGTACAGAGCTTGGACTCACACATGAGGATATCGGGGGCGTTTTGGGTGGGCGGGATCACACAACAGTTATGCATGGAGTAGAAACAATTACACAGGAATTGTCCACAAACATCCGTTTACGAGAAGCGGTAGAAGGCATAAAACAAAAGGTTTTCCACTTATCCACAAATTAGGGCATCTTATCCACCAAACCATCCACCGATCCCATCTAACAAAGTTTTTGTTTTGGCTCGTTGACACGACCCGTTAAAAAGCATACACTTTTCCACACCGTTTTCTATTATTACTGCTAATAGTATTACCATGAACATCTCCGTACTTCAGGAAAATCTTTTACAAGCACTTACGCGCACAGGGAGGATAGTTTCACCAAAAGCGCAGTTACCAATCATGCAAAATGTACTCCTGTCGGCAGAGGAGTCATTTCGTATTGTGGCCACCAGCCTGGAGCTTACAGAAGTCGTTGTTGTAGGCGCAAAGGTGGAGAAAGCCGGAGGAATTTGCGTATCCAGCCGATTATTTACCGACTTAGTTGTTTCCCTCCCCCAAGAAACTGTGCAACTTGTCGTCAAAGAGGGCGCACTTCATGTTCGGTGCGGAAAAGTAAACGCAACCATTCCCGGCGTTTCCGCAAATGAATTTCCGCCGGTCTCAGAAGCAAAAAAGAAAGACGCTGTACCGCTTGAGAAGAATGCGCTTTTGGCCGCGCTCTCCGGAGTGATTTTTGCGGCCGCCACAGACGAGGGGAGGCCGATTTTGACCGGCATTAAGATACTCAAAAAAGACAGCGGTATCGTGGTGATGGCCACCGACGGATATCGACTGAGTCAAAAACACCTAAAACTTTCGGTGTCTGGAGACCTGGATGTCACCGTCCCCGCACGCGCCTTGTCTGAGGTTGTAAAAGCAAGCGGAGAGGAAAAAGAAGTGAGTGAGGTGGGTATGGTTTTGGCTGTCGATGGGTCTCTCTTATTCAGGGTGGGGGACACGGAGATTCATACGCGGGTAATAGCGGGGGAATATCCGAATATCGAAAAGATAGTTCCGAAAGTGTATACGACGCGTGTGCTCGTAGATACCATAAGCTTGACGCGCGCGGTGAAGTCTGCCGCTGTATTTGCCCGGGATAACGCGAACATTTTACGGCTTCATATAGAAAATCAGTCGGTCGTTGTGTCTGCAAACACGCCGCAGGTGGGGGAGAACCATGTTGAAGTGGAAGCAAAAGTGGACGGCGAAGGCGGAGACATCGCATTTAACAGCAGGTTTCTTATCGAATTTTTAAATGGATTTGTCGGAGACGAGCTGCTCTTTGAAATGACGGGGTCGCTTAATCCCGGCGTCTTTAAATCTCCCAAAGACGAATCCTATTTCCACATCATTATGCCGGTGCGAGTTCAGGGCTGAGCAGAATTACCCGCAGGAGAAAGCCAAAGAAATATTGTAGCATTTTGTGACGCCCCATTCAGTGCGGTTCCGTTTCCTGTTATGTATAATGCTGGCATGAGAAAATTCCCTTGTGGAGCATACACAATTTTAGTGTCATTGATCTGGAACGAGGAAAACACGGGGACAGCTCCTTGATTGGGAGCTTGAGGGCTGTGAGTGTCTAAAAGAACTCCTCTGCCGGCCGCCAGACTCGAGAGAATATTTTCCTGCGTAAGGAGCGGAGCCGCACCGGACATCTGGATTGATGTGGGAGGTGGGGTAATATTGGCAAACCGTATGATGCCACCTGCGTCCGCAATGATAGAGATGGGTGCGATCGACAAATCTGAGGAGATCACTGGGTATGTCCCCAGGACGTAAGAATAATAACAGTTGGTAAATGATGTTGGCGGGGGATTGTCAAAAATCAATAGTCCGTCAAACGGGCCGTTGTCAGTACCGGAGGCTCGAATAGACATGTTTGGAGTGAGAGGAATAACGGACAGCAAAAATTGCTGCACAGCGACATCAGGAGAGAGTGCGCCGGGCGATTCGGATGATTTTGCTTGCCGATAGACAAGGTTAATCGTCCCGTTTGTCTGAGAGAGCGAGAGTTCAGCCTCATTCGGCCGGGACCATGTTTTTGTCGTTGAACCCCCTCTGGTAATTGCGCTGGGGGTGGCTCCTAAATTTAAAGTAGTCGCCGCTCTGGCTGCCAGCTGATCAATCGTGGCATACGATGCAGGTTGAAATGTATATATTGGCAGGGACGTGGGGATATTAGGTGCTATTTTAAACGAAAATTTTACATTTGGAGGCTGAGGGAAAATCCCGGTCGGGGCCGGAGGCGCAAGGGTCGGCGAGACCCCTAGTCCGCCGGGTGCGACTTGGTGTCCGCGCGTCAAGACAAAAGCAGCAACCGCAAGGACGCAGAGAACAATGACCCCAATAAGTATAATCCGTTTATTCATATTATTTTGCTGATACCGCCGTCGCCGGACAATTCTTTCTGCAGCCTGGTGTATTGGCAACACATCCGTTTATTGCATCAGGCGATAGAGCAGGATTTCCTTTCGGTACAAAATCCAGGACGCTGCCGCCGGAGAGTACTCCAAAATGTAAATGAGTTCCCGTGGAATTACCCGTCTGATCCATCCACCCTAATTGTGTACCCGCGTCCACGTGTTGTCCAGCATGCACGCTCATGGAGCTTTCCATGTGTCCGAATATGAGCGTATATTCGTCGTCGGTTTTCATAATAATATGATTTCCGTATCCGGCGTAAATCGGGCTGCCTCCGCAATGGTCTCCGATTTTCCCTGAATTATTTTGACATGCGGTATATGCTTCAACGATGGAGCCTGATTTTGGTGCATAGATCGGTCCGCCTCCAAACGCTGCGATATCTATCCCATTTGCTGCATTGCCTACGTCGTGAGAGGTGAGCGCGGGGTTGTTACAAAACCCTCCGGTAAACGGCCCTTGGGTGATCACGCCGCTTGCCGGCCACTTACAGTCGCCGACGCACGCCGTAAATTTACACTGCGGATTGTTGGGTGTTTGTGTGCAATCAGTATTTATTCCGCCCGTCGAGCCACCGCCCATATTCAGCCGGGTGGCAAGCGAGCTATCGATGACGAGCTGGGACACGATGGGGAGGATAAAAAAGACAAGAAGGATCGCCCCGCACCCGATGCCCATAATCCAGTTGTCTCCCGGGACAGACCCTTTTCCTCCGGTCAGGTTTTTAAACCAGTTGACCGCGCGGTTAAAGAGCCCTGTGCCGACGCCAAATATTGCCGCCGCCCAACCCGCGCCCGGGATCGCAGCTTCAAGTCCAAGCTTGGCCAGGCCGGCGCGAAACGCCGCGCCTTTTGCCTTGTCCAGGCCAATATTTATACCCAGGTGGAGAAGCGCCGCGCCGGCTCCCGTCCCCGCGCCGCGAAGTTGGCTAAAGTCCGCGGACGGGCCGATGACGCCCATGCTATAGAGCTCTGTGTACCGGACGACTGTTTGGTCGGTGGAGCCCCTTAATAGACTGGCAAAAACATCGTCAAAAACGGTTTTTACCCCACCGGGCGCTGCCCCCTGTGCCACGAGTTGTTTTGAGCTGGTCAGCCACTGATCATACAGCGGATTATTGACGATATTTCCACCAAGGAGCGTGGTTAGTTTGTCCGTGTTTTTTATGAGCTTATCGAACGATTCGGCGAGTAATATGTTGAGAACGCCGGCGCGGAAATCCGGGTTTATCGTTGTAATGACATCTCCTGCAATATCTGCAAGCGGAGCAACAACTTGTTGAATAGGGCTAAGGTCTTTTAAATTAACAAATCGTAACGCCGCGCGAGCGTCTTCCGTTTTAATCGGCTGGATAAAGGCCTGAGCAGCCTCACCTGTTTTTACGGCTTCAGGAGCAAGCTCTGCGATTGTTTTGTCCGGCTCTCTTTCGCTTTTTTCCTGTAATATTTGGAAAACTAATTCTTTTTGAGCCGGGGCAATAGGCGTTTCCAGGGCGTGACGAATAATATCCTGTGTCCGCGCCTTTCCTCGAGCGTTTGTAGTCGCAGAAAATTCGTCAATTTTTTTAGCCTCTTTTTCATACGTATCTACGAAGGACCGAAGCTTTTTGTTGTCAATTTCCCGAGACACCTGTTCTGGCGTTTTTTTACCAAGATACACGTCTCCGAACTCAAGTATAAATGCGTCCAGTTTTACTTCGTCAACGGGGGGCAATAGGGGATCGCCAAATTTTTTCAAAAATCCTTCCCATTGAGGCCCAGCTTTTTCTTCCTGAATAGTTTCCCAAAGGAGATGTGCTTTTTCAAGCTTTTCTTTTGATACTGCCATAGATTATTTTGTCACCGTTTCGACGGTGAATGTTGGGCGGGCGGGTGTTTGCTGTTCGGTAACCATGGTAACCGGCGCGTTGGACACAGGCGCCGCCGTCGCATCCAGTTTTGCTTTTGCTGCGTTTGCCTCCAGCTCCTGCGGTTTGGTCGTTGCCAGCGCATGCTCTTCGGGGCTGCTGATTACCCGAATGGCTGCGTGCGCCGGTCCGGCAAAAAATAACCCCTCTCCGATGTCGGCGGATAGGAGCAAGTGCTGTTCTCCTTCAGAAAGATAAAACACCTGGGCCACTTTATCAATAGCGGCAGAGGACTGTTTGAGGAGTATCTGCATACTGCTGTTTTGGATAATTGCCTTACCCAGGTCTACCGAGAGAAAATCCTCGACGTCCTGCGTAATCGTGGTCAGGCCTAAATAATATTTCCGTGCGCGTTTGGCCATGGAATTTAAGAAGTTGCCGGAATCCGGATATTTCATCATATACCACGCCTCGTCGACGATGAGGATCCGGCGTTTCGGGTCGCGGCGCACTTTGGTCCAGATAAAATCGAGAATAAGATACATGGCGATGGGTCGGAGTTCTTCCTCCAGGTCGCGGATGGAAAACACGGTGAGCTGATTGCGGATTTCCACATTTGTCTGCTGGTCAAAGATGCCGACCAAACTTCCTTTGACAAATTTTTCAATACGGTCGGCTAGGCCCCGGGCAAGCTCTTCTTCCATGCCGACTAATACTTTATACAAATCTTCCATAAGAGGCGGCTCTTTGCTTTGTGTGGCAGGATCCGGCGTGATGCCTTTTTGTTTGTAGGTCAGGATGAGCGCCCGGTCCAAAAGGGCATCCTCGGTAGAGGTGAGTTTGCCCATGACGACGCGGAAAAATCCGTGGAGCGACAGGATTTTTTGGTTGAGCTCACTTTCTTCTTCGCCCGCCTTGGCCGTCTGGGTAAAAAGTGATAAATCAAACGGATTTATTTTTGTCCCTGATCCGAAATGGAACCGGATATATTCACCGCCCATCGCGTGGGACAGCGCCTCATACTCGCTTTCGGGGTCAATCACGATCACCTCACTGTCAAACATGAGGCTGCGCATAATTTCGAGTTTCACCATGTACGATTTACCGCTGCCGGACTTGCCAAAGACCACCGTATTTGCGTTTTCCAGTGTAAACCGGTCAAAGATCACAAGCGAGTCGTTGTGTTGGTTGATGCCATAGAGGATCCCTTCGTTGGCCGTCAGTTCGCTTGTCGTAAACGGAAACGTGGTGGCCAGAGACGTCGTGTCCATGTTACGCGTGACGATGATACGGTCCTGGCCCATCGGGAGCGTCGTTTTAAATCCTTCTTCGGTCTGTAAAATTGCGCGCTTGGTGATGATAAGGAGCGCCGCAAGTGATGATTCCACCTGTTTAGTCGCTTTATTCAGGTCTTCAAGCGTTTTAGCAGGAATCGTCACATAGAGCCCAAACTGGAAAAACCGCTGTGCTCCTTTGGCGAGTTCCCGTTGGAGAGCCAGGGCGTCTTCAAGCGCCACCTGCACGGACGGTTCGATCACGCGACCGCGTTTCATATCCGACTGGATCGTGGCTTCCATTTCCCCGACGCGGCGTTTGAGGTTTTCGAGCACCTCTTCGCTTTTGGTGGGGTACACGTACATGGCAATATCCAGCGTGTGGTTAAAAGAAATGAGCGGTTCCAGCCAGTTGGCAGACACAAACCGCGGGTAGCCTGCCACAAACAGCGTGCGGAACCACCGGTCGCCGATTTTGATCGTGTCAAAGTCCACTTCAATGGCCGGTGGCGCGATGACGTCCTGAATGGTCATGGGAACGGTCGGACTTCCCGTACCCACCGCGGGGACGGAGGAGGGGTTTATAAATTTTTTTATCGTTTCCTGTATATCCATACTTATTTTTGTAGGCTGCGCGTCAGGCTTTCCTGGGAAAGGAGGGGCGCACCCTGGTTATAAATCTCAAAGAATAGTCGGACGAGCTGCTCGTTTTCCAGTTGCCTGGCCTGCAGACCTAAGCGGTTTAAGAGCCGGATAACGTGATCTTTTTTGGGCGTAAGCACCGTGAGGGCGCGTTCAAAAATGTACGGCCGGGGGAACGGCAGTCCGCGGCTTTTACTGCCCCCCAGAAGCACTTTGGCGCTCGTCCCAAGCTCAATATAGGAAAAAGGGAGCACCAGGTAAAATTTTTTGTCGAGGACATCTTTTTCTTTGACTGTGGCGGCTACAAATTGGCGGTAACTGTGCATACTTGCGGCAAGTTTGGGATTTTTTTGTTTCTTTTCGGCGTCCTCCAAAATTTTCAGGTACGCGGTCACGTCTTTGTGCTGTGTGCGGATAAGTATCTCGATCGGGAACGAAAGGGAGTTGAGGAGCCCCGCATACGCGTAGATAATTGCATCCTGTTCTTTCTCAGACAGGAGGCCGAAATTAACCGCCGTAGCGGTTACTACCATGGCACACGACCCATCAGTAAACATCGCCATATCATGGTCAACCGTTTCCATTTCGGTAAACGATTGCGTAGAGGCTCGGATAGGGACAATAGGCTCTGGCATAGTTATTGTGCTTTATCGCCGAATAATTCTTTTTCGAGTTTGGCGCGTGTAATTTCTTTTTGGCTTTTGGCAAATATTTCCAGCGCCGGCACGATGGAGCCGTTGAGGGTAATCTGTGCCCGGTCAAACGTAAAACGAAGTCTGGGGTCTTCGACCTCTACTAAATATGTGCCGTTTGCTATCGGCGTACTTGCGGCAAATTGTCCTAAGCGGTTCGTTTTGAGCGCCCGGAGCGGCATGCCGTCTTTATCTTTCACGGTGACGAGCACTCCAGGTAGAAGATTTTGATCACCATCCTTGACGATACCGGTTACGACGTTGGCAAATGTCGTCAAGCGCGGGAGCCCCGCCTTGACCGCGCGGTCAGGCGTGATGATCCTCACCGACGGACCTTTTTGTGACGCCGGGGTTGCGATGTACGTATCGGCAGAAGCGGGTGGCGCGCTTGGGGTTGTTTGCATCCGCAATCGGCCGAGTTCGGACATCATTTTATCCCGGTCAGCGAGCAGTTCCGTGAGCTGTTTTTGAAGTTCCAGGACGCGGGCTTCAGCGCCTGAGCTTGTGGCAAGTTCTTTTTGGAGCGTGGTCAATTTGCTTTCTAGCACCGCTTCTTTTTGGGTTGCCTGCTCAATGGCCTGTTCTCGTGCACGCACCGACGGCGGCGGAGTCATGTCCATTCGTGCCGCAACTGTCGCGGGTGTAGCGGCGTATGGCGTAGGCTGAACAATCTTTGGTCTTGGCAAAAAAAAGTCAAACAGCCAATCAAGTGGTCCGCGCGGATGACCCTGGGATAGTACGGCGCCTTGTGCCGGGCTAAATATATTATTCAGGATGTCTCCGCGTCGGGTGGTTGGGGACGGTACAGCAGTTTGAATGGGTGCGCTTGCTGCCGGAATAGCGGTTTGTACGGGAGGCGTCGCCGGACGGGCCACGGGTTGTGTTTTCGGTTCCGGAGCGCGCGACCAAACGTATTGGGTGGGGGAGTAAATACTTTTGAAAAAAGATAGTACCCACACATCCATTGGTCTCTCTTCAATAGGGACAAACGCAAACCCGAATCCGCCGAGTCCAGAGACAATCGCCAGTGGCCAGTTGAGAAATAGGGGAAGGGGGAGTTTGTAGAAAATATACGCCAGGATGGCGCCGCCGACCAGGTAGCCAAACTGTTTGAGCGTCATGTCGCCGATCAGACGAAATTGAAATGTGGTGACATTTTGCGGGACAGGATGTTGTTCCATACGATAACAAACGACATGAGGTCGCTATTTACTCATTCTAAAAGGTATTTTTTTATGGTGCAATAGCACAAAGCGCATCAGGACCGTGAAAACTCCATTTTAGAGTTTTCACGGAAATGTTTTTTTGTAGTGTGCTAAAATCAAATTATGGACTCCCCGATAGTTCTTCTTGAGGTTAAAAACTCCCGCGAGTCTGAGGAGCCGGTGTCTGCCATGGAGCAGGCATTTGCCGCCCTTTCGACCGGCCGCGGAAGAACGGGTTTATTCGCCCGCATTTTCGGCCCCAAACACGGGCCCAAATATTTCAGTTTTGAGATCGTATCGGTAAATACGCGCATCCACTTTTTCGTGGGTGTGCCGCCCAAAGAGCAATCGTATCTGGAAAGCCAGTTGACTGCGCAGTACCCAAAAGTGCTTCTCACGCCGGTCTCCGATTGGGCGCCTCACTTTATGAGTCTGCCGCACGCGGCAGGGCAGCTCACGTTTACCAATTCATTTTATTTTCCGCTACGTACCTATAAAGAAGTCAAAGATCTGGATTTACTTGCAAGTATTTTGGGTCAAATGGCCAAGCTGCCGCTAGGCGAGGCCATCGGTCTCCAAATCCGCGTCGCCCCGGCTGGTACCAACTGGCAGCGGACGGGGGCCGGTGTGATTTCCGCAGGAATTCCAGATTTGTTCTCGACCGTGGGCCGCACAAAATCACATCCGCAGGCGCGCCTCATTGAAAGTAAAATTGCCCAACCCGGGTTTATCGCCGCCATCCGGCTTTTGGCTGTGGCGCCCACAGAGTCGCGCGCTAAGGAGCTTTTGTACGGCGTGGGTGGGACGTTTGGCGTGTTTACTTTGGGCGACGGCAACGGCCTCTCCATGACCGAGCCCACATTTTGGCAAAGGAAAAAATTAGAATCCTCGATCGTTACACGATCGGGAGACACCGGTCCCAAACATCAGATACTCAATACCTCAGAACTCGCAAGCCTCTGGCATCCGCCCGGGCTCACTCTGGCCGCCATAAGGAATATTTCGTGGGGCGCGACCTTGACGGGCGAGGCGCCGGAGAATTTGCCGATTGCTACCGAAAACGAAGACGAAAAGAAGCGCATAAACTTTTTTGCCCGCACGGAGTTTAAAAATAAAACCACCACCTTCGGCGTGAAAAAAGAAGACCGCCGTAAACACCTCTACATCATGGGGAAAACCGGCACCGGGAAATCGACCATGATCGCCAACATGGCGATAAACGACATGAAAAACGACGAGGGTATGGCCGTAATTGATCCACACGGGGATTTGTGTGACATATTATTAGATTACGTGCCGGCGCATAGGATAAATGATGTCGCGTATCTGGACCCGTCGGATCTCTCCTATCCGTTTCACCTCAACCCGTTGGAAATGAAAAATGAAGCGTATCGCGAGCTTATCGCCTCCGGCATCGTGTCGATATTTTATAAGTTGTACCACTATAGTTGGGGGCCGCGGCTTGAATATATTTTGCGAAATACCATTCTCACCCTCCTGCACATTCCCGACTCCACGCTTTTGCAGGTGCCGGAACTGCTCACGAACGAACGGTACCGCGAAAAGATTGTAGAGAAGCTCGAAGACCGGGTGCTCAAAAATTTTTGGATCAATGAATTCGGTAAAATGAGTCCGCAGATGCGCAGCGAAGCCGTGTCGCCGATTCTCAACAAAGTCGGCCAGTTTCTCTCCTCGCAAACCATCCGCAACATCGTCGGATCACCTTCGTCGACCATCGATCTGGAACAGATGATGAACGACGGCAAAATCGTCATTGTGAATCTGTCCCAGGGCAAACTTGGCGAGGACAATAGCGCGCTTCTGGGCGCCATGATTATCACCAAGCTCCAGCTTGCCGCCATGAACCGCGTGTACGTGGGTGAGGAAGCGCGTCGTGACTTTTACCTCTACGTCGATGAGTTTCAAAATTTTGCCACGCAATCATTTATCAAAATACTCTCCGAAGCGCGTAAGTACCGCCTCAACCTCACGCTTGCCAACCAGTATATCGGCCAGATCGAAGAGGATGTGCAGAAAGCGATATTCGGCAATGCGGGGTCTATGGTTACTTTCAGCGTGGGAGCAGGGGATGCCAGACTTATGTCCCGCGAATTTGGTGAAAAATATGAGGAAGCGGAGCTTGTGGGACTGGGTAATTATCAGATAGTCCTGAAGCTCGCCATCGACAATCACACGACAAGTCCGTTTTCAGCCGTCACCCTGCCGCTCCCCAGGAGTAAAAACCAGAATCGCGACAAAGTCATCCGCAGTAGTCGCGAGAGATACGCTAAAAAAATAAACTAATAAACGAATAATCGAATAACCTAATAATGAATGAACGAAAAAGCGAAAGATATTCACGAAAGAATCTACCAATTTATTGTTCGAGTGCTTCGTTTTGTCAGTAAACCGCCAAAAACATATACGAACCTCCAAATTTGTGGTCAACTCATTAGATCCGTAACTTCAATCGGCGCAAACGATCAAGAGGCTAATGGAACATATACAAAGGCAGATTTTGTACACTGTTATACTATTGTCCGAAAGGAAGGAAACGAATCTTTATTTTGGATACGTCTTTTGGGTGATACAAACCCCGCCATAAAAAACGAGTCAGAGGAATTAATTGTCGAAGGCGATGAAATAGTGCGTATTGTCAGTACAATCATATATAATACAAAAAAGCATTCGTAATTATCTATTAGGTTATTCATTTATTTGCTTATTTCATTATTCGATTATTGAAATTATGAATATTGGTCTTTTTGGCGGGGTGTTTAATCCTCCCCATATCGGACATTTGATGATTGCCCGGCAGGTCTTAGATTACACAGATATCGATGAGGTGTGGTTTGTGCCCAATTATGGCCAACTGCCCCCTAAGCCGGGTGTGGCGGCGGCTACGGACCGTTTGGCCATGGCAAAACTTCTGATATTTCCCAAAACAAACGTTTCCACGCTCGAAATCGATAATAGACTTAGCGGCAACACGATAGATTTACTGCCGTATTTGCCGGACGGGAACACCTACACGTTTATCATGGGATCAGACTGGCTGCCGGGATTCACCAGATGGGGGCGGTGGGAAGAGCTGCTCACAAAATTGCCATTTCTCGTGTTTCCGCGCGACGAATATCCCATGAATCCACTCTATAAAAATATGACTGCGCTTGCACACCCGAACCTGATCACGTCGAATATTTCCTCGACAAAGATTCGCGCACGGGTCGCCGCAGGGTTTGCCATCGACCAATTTGTTCCAGCGCCGGTCGCGGAGTATATACAGAACCACGGTCTTTATAGGGTAAGTACCTCATATTAACGGTATATTGACTTTATACCATTAATATGGTAGACTATACCTATGAAATTAACGCGACTTTCTCGAATATCCACGCATTTTGCCCGGTTTCAGGCGGCATATAAAGACAAAGAATCTCTTCTTGCCATGGTAGATGATGTGGAAATTGCTGAGCGTGTATACAACTCTAACGCAATTGAGAACTCCACACTTTCCCTTCCGGAAACGGAAAAAATATTACTTCAGCTTGAAACAACCAGGCATATTTCCCTTCGAGAAGTTTTTGAGGCAAAGAACCTTGCGCAGGTGTATGGGTATATTAAAAAAACGGCGCCGGCGCAGCCGCTTACCGTGGATATGATATTGCTTTTACACAAAATGCTTATAACAAATATTCGCGATGAAGTCGCGGGAAGGTTTCGGAAGGACAATGAGATGGTGCGAGTAGGCGATCATATTGGGCTGCCTCCGCAGTTTATTGAAGCGCGCATGCAAGAACTGCTCATTGAGTACGCCTCAGAAATGAATATTCCCTTTATTCATAAGATTGCCCGATTACACGCGGAGTTTGAGAGTATTCATCCGTTTATTGATGGGAATGGAAGAATAGGGAGAGTGCTTACGAATTATTTGTTTTTGCGTGAGGGATTTCCTCCCATTATTGTGCGAAATAAAGAAAAAGATGTGTATTATTCGGCCCTTCGGTCCTACGATGACGCTCATAATGCAAAACCAATGATCCGTATTGTTGAGCTTGCAGCCTTGGAATCGCTCCATAAGCGTCTTGCGTATTTGGACAGTCTTGAGATTGTGCCACTCTCCGAATATAGTGATAGCGAACATCGTTCGTTTCCGGCTTTGCTCAATGCAGCGCGAAGACAAACAATACCAGCGTTTAGAGAAAAAGGAGTATGGAAAATAGGAATCCGAAAATAATTACCGAGCAGCTTGTAGCTTTTTTAAAGCAAAGTTTTCAAAATGCTGGATTTTCGAAAGCAGTGATCGCTCTTTCCGGCGGGATCGATTCGGCCACAAGCTGCGCGCTTGCTGTTCGCGCGCTGGGGGTAGAAAACGTGTATCCAATACTTATGCCGTATGGGGTTTTGAGTGCGCATGCGACAATAGACGCGATGGATGTGGTGACATCGCTTGGCATTAGTTCATTCCACGCAACGCGTATTGATATTAAGCCTATTATCGAGCGCGTGTTGCCGCAGGACAAAGTCCGTCAGGGGAATATGATGGCACGAACCCGCATGATGCTTTTGTACGATCAGGCAAAAAAACAAAACGCATTGGTTGTAGGTACGGAAAACAAAACGGAACACCTGCTTGGATATTTTACGAGATTCGGTGATGAGGCAAGCGATATCGAGCCTTTGGCCGGCCTCTACAAAACGCAGGTGTATGCTGTGGCGCGGTACCTCGGACTACCCGATGTAGTGGTATCCCGCGCACCCACAGCGGGTCTCTGGGAGGGGCAGACGGACGAAAGGGAGTTTGGGTTTACGTATAAAGAAGCAGATGAAATTTTGTATCAGCATTTTGATCTCAAGCAAGAAGTCACCGGATTTCCAAAAGAAGTTGTCGACCGCGTGCTTGCCCGCGCTGCCCAAAACGACTTTAAACACCATCTCCCAATAGTCCCATAGTTTGATTTTCTTCCGGTTTTGCCGTATACTCCCATAAGCAAAATTTGAGCTTCTAAAGCATGCTTTAGATTGCCCGAACGAGCCAACTTGCTCTTTTACATATGCAGTTGAATTCTCCGATTTTTGACTAGCCTGACATCGTTTCGAGTCTTTCGAGATGAGGTGAAGGCTAGTTAAGAAAGGAGAAAATATGTCAGACAGACAAATCGTTACAGAAATTCGTATCAGATTCATGAAGCTTGAAAATAAGGAAGCATTGAAGGCGCTTGATAACTTGGAACATTCAGAAAGTTTTATAATAACCGTCGATTATGGATTGAGCCTGGAAGAGTTGATGGTCCAAGGACGGTACGACGAAATCAAACCGATCATTAACTCGCACAATTTCCCTCCGCTCGGAAAAGGCATCCAGAGATTCGCGGCGAAGCTCATCCGGTTTTCAGGATGGATGAATTATCGGCTAACAATGGAAGCCTTTGCGGCCCTTGGTCTCTATGCGACAGATGCGTACCAACTGATTGCGCTCGGTAACCAGTATCCGGATTTACAGAAGCAATATGTGATTGCAGAATTCGGACAAACATTGGGTTTTGACGGTGATTTACCAATTCTTTTGAGTGACGCTGCAGAGTACCACCCAGCAACAAAACGCTACGTCGGAAATTGGGTAAAAGAGGGTGAGTTTCCCGGTTGGTGTTTTGCCGTTATTCCAAGTTGGATAAAATTCAAAAATTGAGAACAACCAAGGAGATGAACAAATGGACGCACGGTTTGAGTTTTACGAAGCACGCTGGATTACGACCGCCGACAGGGAGATTTTACAAGTCATGAATGCCGGAACTATGCTTGAAGCTTTGGGCTTTGCATATCCCGCCATGAAGTCGTCACGGCCGATGGGTCTGCATGCGATCACATATAACGCGCATTTGAAAATGGTCACCGGAAACCAGCCAAACATTCTCGATCCGAGTGCTAGTTTCCAAAAACGATACGAGATCATGAATTACCGGGGCGGCGCATGGAACCTGTTGAAGCAGTGGTATTTGGTGGGTTTACTTGCGGGAGTGCTCGGCGATTTTAACATGACCGCAAATACCATGGGTGGCTTGGTCATGACTGGGCAACAGTTGGAGTCCGAAGCGCTTTTCTCGATGAGTCTGAAGTACGTTTTTGGACTCGGTGCACAGATGATGCGGAATGAGTATGCTCTGGAACAGCTCTACGTTGCAGCCGCGGGATGCGAAGAAATTGTCAGGGGAATTACGAAATATAGCGAAGAGACAAAATGGCTCGGATTAAGTGTTACTAATATTCTCCGTCATTTAGGCTCTTTCCACAAGGTTCCCCAGACGTCCCGAAATAAAGAAACGGTCAAAATAATCTTGGAAGGTTATGTTTCGGCTCTCGACGACGCGTTTGGGAATAATTTTCGAGCCGCGGACTGGATTTCTGAAAGACTTGACGAAATTTAGTCGTCCCATCAATTACAACTGTATACAACATCGCCGCTCCACTCACAGGAGATTTACCCATTTGGGTTTTCTGTGAGTTTGGAGCGGTTTTTTTTGGCCTCCGCTTGCGCGGCACCCGCGCGGCGAGATACAATTGAACAGATTATTAATATTATTCATCTATGAGTCCAAACGAAACGAATCCAGAATTAGAAAGATTAAAGGCTGAATCTGCCGGTAAAATTATTAAGCAGGCCGCTGGTGAAAAATCGACGGGTGCGAAACTAAACTTTACAGGTGAAGCAGCCGAGGTAGATGGCTCCAAGAAAGAACCGGTTGTGGTTGAGGCTGCAGGACGTGTCGCTGGAAAACGTGGTGAAACCGGGTCGTCTATTAAAAAAGAGCAGGTAATAATCTCTGTAAATGAAGAAGCCTCAAAGCTGTCAAAAACAAAATTTGGTAAATCGTATGATGAGTTAGTAACGGAGGACAAAATTACTGTTTTGGCCGATCTCATCAAGGAAGATGAGGGTGGAAACGCGAAACTTCTTAAGCAAAAACTTGAACACCTAAATCGTGCTCTCCAAGAGACACCGTCTCCGGATCAGTGGGTAGACATAAAAAAGCAAATCAGCGGGATACCCGATCAACTTTTTGCACCAGTGAATGATCGAGACGAACGGCTGTTGGCAATCTTTGATAAGGCAGCTCCCGCGATCTACACGCATGTGAACGACTTTGCTGATTTATATGGACCGGATGGATTAAGCGCGGTCGATATCGGATTGTCGGTTAAGTATACGCAAATGGGAGGGCTTAAAAAGTCATATGAATATCCAACGTCATCAATCACAGATCCAGCATTAAAAACGATGCTTGAAAAATATAACGAACAAATGGGTCTGGTGACGAAGGATAGAACCGGTGCTTTGCGTGATAACGCAAGCGACAGCGAGATAGTCGAACTCATACAACAGCTTAAAAAGGACATTAGGGATAATTTTTCAACATTTACGAGTAAACCAGAGGCGCAGCGGGCATACGATATTTCTGATGCACGAATTCAACAATTTGCGCGGCGTCAGCAGGAGGCGGAGAGAAGTAGATATTTGGATCTTGAAACAGTTATCGTAAAAGACGGAGCGGATTTTTTTGAAAAAGTTGATACGTTCCGGGGAAGAATTAGTCTGCATGAGCAAAAAGCTATAAAAGTTAGATTGGAAACCGACCTTAAACCGCATAAGGAGGAATTTTTTGCTGAGCTTAATAAAAATATCCGGATAGTAATCGGCAAACTAGAGGGTAACCTTAATTACCCCTGGCGTTTGGGAGGGTTATCAAATGACGAACAACAACTTAATGAATACATGAGTATCCTCAATTATTTAGATGCGCATGAATATCACCAAATGGAAAGGGAAGTCGGCGCGCGTGAATTTGAACATAAGGTGACCAGAGCTATCCGAACGAGTGCCTCGCCGCAATTCGGAGATGCCAAGGAGTTTATCCAGGAATTTGGAGAACTTTCAGATGTGGGATATTTTGACATAATTACGAGAGAACCCGGATTCAACGAATTTTACAAGGCAATGGAAGGGCATGCGGACGAGCTTATTGCGTCGGAGATGAAAGGTAACAGAGAAGAGATTATAGAGAGAATAATTCACGATGTAACTCAAGATAAAACTCTTGTTGCAAAAATGGAAGCCGCGGGTATTTCTCCTCAGGTATGTATGACTTTGGCAGAGCGACATTTCATTCTGACCGGTCGTGACGGCGAACATTATGCTGCGTTTTTGCATAAAAATGGCCTTATAGATTATGTGGATACTAAAGATGGGAAAATTGGCGTAGTAAAGCCAACGGCTCCGATGTTCTGGAATTTTTTTCGACTTCTCTATAGCCCCGAAGCGCAGATAACATTTTTCCATATGGGGTCCGATATGAAAGGAGCATTGGATATTAACATGTGGAGAAATGGGGAAGTGTTAAAAAACGTGAAATCAAACAAAGGAGTAGGTGCAGAATTTATGTATGAAATGATGCGGAATCACTGGAGCCTGGATATTGCTGACTTTTATACCCGGAGACATAAAGGTGGGTATCTTACAAATGCGTGGGGTTTTGAAATGTTTGATGAAAAAAATAAAAAACAATATGATCCGAGAGTTCTAGCGGCCGATAAGGATAGGTACTATACGTTTGATTTGCCTACAGAAATCGGGCAAATAGATAATCCCGCGGCACCAGCGGACTTTGATGAACTGCACAAAATTTGGTACAGCGAGCTGGAAGACGGCACAAAGCCATTGGCGGACGTATCCCCCGGTAAATCTGAATTTCGCGCCGCAGAACGGATGTATTTAAATGCTCTTGTCGGAAAAGACCTTGCGATGAAGATGGGTATGACGGAAGCGGAAGTCGTTGCTTATAAGGCAAATCCGGCAGATCACAAGGGAGTCGTTTCTTGGGAAGCTATGGACGGTTTATCCGCGTGGGACGATCAGAAAAAGCGGTTGTCTACCGTACTGCAGTCTGACAGTTCTCTCTCTGCCGCCGATAAAGTTGCTATCGAACATAAAATAAGCGAATTAGACAAACAATATAGAAAACTTAATGATGAACGTTCTGCATTTAATTCGAAGGTGCTTCTTAATGCGGAAAAGGTGAAGGGGCCGACACACATTAAAGGTATCAGTGGTTATGAAAAGGATCAGTTCATGGATTTATCAAAAGCTGATTTATCCAAAATTCCGCATACCCGGTTCCAGCGTCAGGCAGAAATTGCCCGCGGTAATATCCGTGATCATGTATCTGCGCTTAATGTGCTAATCAAAATATTAAATTTAGCAAGCGACGCATCATGGGCTAATTTTAATGAATTAACATGGAAAGATACGTCAGCCTATACCCGGCCGGGAGAATTTCAGGCACACATAATGACTCCTGCATACCAAGCAATGACAAAGGTATGGAGAGGGAAATTGCCATTTGGATTGGAAATTCCCGAAATACCGGCAACGCGAAGTCCGATGGGTCAAGTGTTTCATGTGAAATCAAACACGGATGCAGAACTTTATAAACAGGGACTAGCGCAGGTTGCTAAGGGTAATTTGACAATGGAACAGCTCATTGCGGTTCGAGGTGGAACATTGAGGCATATGGGAGACGAACTTGCCAATAAGATAGACGTAGGCTTAATGGGAGTTGTGGGGTTTGCGGTCGTACAAAAGCAACTGGAAAAATTGGAAAAGGACGCAGAAAAAAGTTAGTTACCGCCTTTTCCCTCCGCTTCCGCCCCCACCGTCAGCAGTTTTTTCAACGGAATTTTTTGCGGCTTCAGTCGCAGCATTTTTGTATGTAGTTTCCATACGTTTTTGCATGATATACTGGAAGCCATATTGGCCGATAGCGCCTGCAGCGCCAGCAACCCCGCCAATCCCTCCGCCGGGAATAAGGGGTTTCACTTTCAAGGATTCTTTCAGGCCGTTAACAATAGTTGGTATGCTTAATAGCATGCCAATGGCGATGATACCGGCGACGCCGTGTCCGGTTCCTCCGAGGAGCGGAGGAGTCCAAAGTGCTTGCCCCTGAGGTCCAAGTAGGCCGGTAGGATGAGTTTCCAAATTGGCAAGAATATTTGCAACAAGAATAAGTGCTGCGGTAATAGGAAATACTAATAAATTCACCGAAAGATTTGAGATCCATGACGTGAACGTGTTATTACCCGGGAATGCCACCATGAGCAGTTGAAATGGTGCAGTTATGAGTGAAATGATTATTTGGATATATGCACCAACGAGTAGAAAAAATAATCTGATGACCGCAAATAAAATAACAATAGCCAGTATAACAATAGCTAAAATTGGTACTGCGGCTGCAACAAGCGGTGCAGCTGTCCCTACGGATGCAGTGCCGGCAGCGACGAGCGTACCGAGAAATCCTAGCCCCGACAATCCTACCGCTGTGCTGGTCACCACAGGTCCGGTAAAAAACGCAACGATATCATCAAGTGATTGGATTGATCCGCTGAATATACCTTTAAATAATACGCCGAATCCACCAGATAAATACGAGGATGCGGTGTCGGCTCCCAGTGATCCGTGGCTTGCGGACACCATTACTGAAACAACAAGAGTGAGCACTACATACATGAGATCTATCATGAGGCCTACAATTGCATACGAGAACGTTATAAGAAGGAGAGCGACAACAATTCTTGGTAATGCGTTTTGGACGGTAACGACAGTTTTTGGATCAATTTTTTGTCGGAACATGATCATAAAGCCGATGACAATCATGATGGCGGCCAGTACCGCGTATGCAATATTGCGGAAGGCTTTCCAAATATCCAGAAGCGCAGTAAGTCCCGTGAATCCGATGCCCTGCGCGTATGCCTGTTTAGGAATAAAACCGAGTGATTGCCCGGTATCATTGAGCCACAGTGCAAGGTTTGCCGGTGGCGTTTGATACACGCTTGTTATGACACCATCCATATATGCAAGAGCGCTTTTTTTATAATAAAACGTGCTTTGGGGATTTGGGCTTCCTATTGCATACATTAAAAATCCGCCCATGAGACCGCCTTGTTGATTTGTTATATACCATTGCTGGGCAGTCCGGTCCGTCGCTGATAATTTGTCTACAGTTGTGTTAAATTCTCCATAGTCGTTGATAGGTTGAATCGCTTGTGCTTTTGGCACGAACGCAAACCCTGCGAGGGTGAGGAGGAGGATAAAAATCACACCGAAGCGCTTCATAAATTCATTATGGGTGATAGAAACAAACGGGTCAAGAGTCAGAGGGGTTGACAAAACGTAAGACAATGTGTTACATTCATTATATGAGGCTGCCTGCGTTGATTTGGGATACGTGGAATAGGGAGCATATTAAAAAACACAATGTGACCGTAATCGAAGCGGAGGAGGCATACACGAGTCATGAATTAGTATCAAAAAGCAAGCATGGACGGGTTGAAATTATTTCAAAAATTCGCAATGGCAGGATGATTACAATTTTTCTGTCGTTTGAGCGTCAGTTGAGACCATATATTGTAAGCGCAAGGGATTCTAGTAAAAAAGAAAGGAGTATATATTATGAAAAAAAACATTAAAATGAGCTCATACAGGCCCAAGCCAATTCCGCCTTTTAAAACTCTGGATGAGGAAGCTGATTTTTGGGATACACACGATGTATCTGAGCTGTTTAAAGATGCGAACACTTCACTGTCTGCGCTTCCACTTCTGGAAAGCGAGAAAGAGGAATCTCTTACCGTGAGGGTGCAAAAATCAGTGAAAACGAAATTAACTCGTGTGGCTCGGGCCAAAGGGGTAAATGTAGGCACGCTCACGCGAATGTGGCTTATTGAGAAGTTGTCCCAGGTTGCGTAGAATACTTTTCGTTTTTGTAGGTTAACCGCGTTCGTGCAGTTTCTTTTGCAATCCAATTCTGTTCCTGTTTTGATTTGTATTCGGATTTTTTGACGAGTGCGTGTCCTATATATTTAACCACGCCTTTCTTCTTTTCGAAATATATTTCTGCGAGTCTATGGTTTACGAGCGCGAAGGACCAATACATATTATTGTGGCACCGTAAACTTCGTCACGTCCACGCCGGTGAGGGCTTTGATGGTCAGGAGAATGAGGTACGCCGAGATGATCACCACCACGCCGATAATGGCATTGGTCAGTGTGCCGCGTGCTTTTTCGAGCTTTTTCTGGTCGCCGCCGGAGAAGATAAAACTAAATCCGCCGATGACGAACATGATAAAAATCGCCACGCCGATAAGTGCGGTGAGGGCCTGGACCACGTTGCCGAAGAGCGGCTCCAGACATTTGAATGTCGCGGCACCCTGTACCATGCAGCTGCCCCAGTTGTTCATGAATTCATTATACCGTTTTTAGAACGGTTTAGGGAATGAGAGCGTGCCTCCGATTATGGAGACGCCCAAAAAGTTCTGGACCAAAAGCATAATGGCCCACGCGGCGCCCACGATGATGAGGCCGACGATAGCGTGCGTAATTTTGTTGCGGGCGGCTTCCATGCCGGCTTTATCGCCGCCGGAAGTGATCCACTGGATGCCTCCGAGAATCAGGTAAAAGAATGCAAGGAGGGATGCAATAATAAGAAGCGTGCCGACACCGGCCGATATGAGTTGGCCGACATCGCTGATTTTTATGTTACTGGGCTGATTGATCGTAATTTGTGGATCTGCTGCAAATACCATATGCCTCCTGACGTAAGTCAATTATAACTACCTTCTCATTGTCGCGCAAACCCGATCGAAGTGTCAAGTATCAGGTGTTATTTATTAATACTCGGAATCGAGAGCGACGTGAGGTCCATACCAAAGAACCGTGCAACAAGCGACATGAGCGCGTACGAAGCGCCCACGATAATAATGCCGATGATGGCGTTGGTTATCTGATCGCGGGCTTTCTCAAGCTTCTGCTTATCGCCGCCGGACGTCACCCACGTGATGCCGCCGGTAAGCATTTCCATAAATGCCAGGAGAAACCCGGCAATAAACAGGCCGCCGACTAGGTTGCCGATGAGTTTGCCGAGTGCCGCGCCGCCGGCATTGGGATTGGGGTTATTCCCTCCGCCAATAATGGTCGGGAGGACGGGATTTCGCAGTTGTGTAAGTAAATTATGCATATTATTGTAATTTCATTTGCTGGATGAGTGCGCCCGGGTTGGTAATGAGGATATCGTAGCCGAAAAATTGTCCGGTGACGGCCAGAAGCGACCACGCACCGATGATGATGATAAGTCCCATAAATCCGTGCGTCAGGCGCTCGCGTGCGGCCTGCAGCTTTTTTGCGTCGCCTCCTGCCGAGATCCATTCGTAGCCGCCAAACAGAAGTTCAAACAAAAACCAGATGCCGGCCGCAACCGTCATAAAGCCGACGATAGCAGATACGGTGCTCGTGATTTTAGATAGCGCGGTCACGGCTCCAGCCTGGCCGCCGCCGAATTTGAGCGCGCCAAACGGTCCCAAGCCCCCGCCGCCGATCGTGCCTAATCCCTGTCCTGATGCTGCAAATATCATAATGAACAATCTAATAAATGAATAATCGAATAACCTAATAAAAAATCATTACTAAATTTCATTTCCCGATTCGTTTATTTGTATATTTAATTATTCGCTTATTCTATTATGGTCCGTAAATTTTCGGACTCAATATAAATCCTGCGTCGCCAAATAAAATATAGCCAAAGAGTGCCGCAAGAGCGAATGACCCAACGATGAGAACGAGCCCCATGAGCGATTGCCAAATACGTCCCCACGCAGCGGTCAGCGCTTTTGCGTCTCCCCCCGCGTTCATATACTGAAATCCGGCCACGACAAGGTTGATAAACGCGAGGATGCCCGCCGCCACAAACACCACCCGTAGAATATTTGTGAGAAACAAGATCAGCCCGCCCCCGGCTACACTCTGGTACGCGCTGGGCATTTGCGTTTTTACCGTGCCGATGATATCCGATGTCTGTGCAAATACGCGTGTCATATATTATTGGCCGATCATTTGTTTTAAAACAGCCGATCCGGTTAAGGTTGCAATCACCTGAACGATGAGTACACTCGTCACCACGATGATGAGTCCCGTGACTGCGCCCGTTACAGACTTTTTGGCCTGTTCCATCTGCTTGCTGTCGCCCGATCCTGCACTCATGATAACGCCCAAGCCGCCAACAATCAACAAAATGAAGCTGATAATGCCCGCCAGGACGAATGCGTTTTTGACAACGACGGTGACCAAAGATCCAAACGTCGGAAACGTTTTGGCCGGTGCAAAAACGGAACTGATATCGACGGCAAACACTCGGTGCATAGTTTGAGTGTACGAGATGGATTGTGGTATAGTCAATGGTTGTGGATGACACCAAGCTTATTCCCAAGATCCTGGCGCGCGACCGCGTTGCGCTCCTGACGTTTTACCGCAGGTTTACGCCGAAACTTTCGCGGTTTATCGCCGGCAAGGTAAGTAGCCACGCGGATGCTGAAGAAATACTGCAGGATACGCTTTTTGCGTTTTTGGAAGCCATCCGCGATTTTCAGGGGAAAAGTAACGTCCAAACATTCCTTTTTTCCATTTGCCAGCATAAAATAATCGATTTTTACCGGCGGAAAAAGCTCCGGCACGCCGTGTTTTCGCAGATGCCGCAGATAGAAGCCGTTGTGTCGCCGCTATTATCCCCAGAAGAAGAACTTGATGTGACCCTGATTAAAGAAAAAATCCACCGGGTGCTTGCAGGAATTTTGCCCAGATATCGACAGATATTAGTGCTCAAGTACGTGGAGGGGCGGTCAGTGGCGGAAATATCGGGGAAGCTTGCCCTTACGTTCAAAAGTGTGGAGTCGCAGTTATTTCGGGCACGAAAAGCGTTTGTGGAACTATTTATATCCATTTAGTGTGTCATTCCCGCGAAGGCGGGAATCGGTATTGGTATTTTTTGAAGAAAGGCAGATCCCCGATCAGGTCGGGGATGACAGAATAAAACGATATGAAAACAATGACGTATCAGAAGTTCGTAAAGCGGTGGGAGGAAGTGACGGAATTGCCGCCGCAGACCGTGGGACCCTTGACGCCGTACTACAAAAGATTCACCCGCAGGCTCAAAGTTATGCCGTGGCCGGCGCTTGTTGCTGTGAGCGTCATCGTCGTGGTCGGCCTGTATCTTTTGATCGGGTCGGCGGTTACCTTCATCGTCTCTATCCTCCAGCGAGGGTTTTAGCCCACTCCTTACGACTAATGCGTATACATGGAAACATCCCTTATTGTGGCGCTTAGTGCATTTTTCAAAACGGTCGTTGGTCTCATCACCCGACCATATGAAACGTGCCGCGCTATTGTCGAAAAAGGTAAACCCGCAGAGCTTACCTATATTGCAGTCCTGCTTGCTCTCTATTTTGCGCTCGCATCTCTCGTCAAGGTCGCCGCTTTTCGCCCATTTGTCCTGACCCGTCAATTTATCGTGTTAGCCGGAGCGACTGGGATCACATATTGCCTCACCGTTGCACTCTTTTGGACTGCAGGGAAACTCATGGGGGCGCAGGGGAAGCTCCGCGGGCTTGCCGTAGTCTGGGGGTATTCGCTCCTCCCGACGCTCGCATGGTTTTTTATTACCTCACTTCTTTACGTCATACTTCCACCGCCGCGCACAACGAGCCTGGCCGGCGTGACTTTCAGCATATTGTTTTTGATATTTTCCGCGACACTGTTTTTTTGGAAAGCATCGATCGCCTATTTGTCTCTTCGGTTTGGCCTCCGGTTGGATTTGGGAAAAATACTCATCGTGCTCTCGATTTCACTGCCGATTTTGGCGGTGTATAGCATCGGCATGTACCGGTTGGGGATATTCCGAATACCGTTTATATGATTTAGGCTGTCATCCCCGACCTGATCGGGGATCTGAGTTTGAAGAAATGATGAAAGGCTGATTCCCGCATTCGCGGGAATGACAAAAAATTATGAATGTAAGAAATTATAAAACAGTTGAAGACCGCCGGAAGGCTCTTGAAAAAGAGTTGAAAGTGGATTTACAAAACATCGGCTCGTATTCACTCGATGAATCGGTCGCCTCGACCCGAAACTGCGAAAACATGATTGGCGCCGCACAAATTCCGATTGGTATTGCCGGGCCACTGCGTATTGCACAAAAACAGTATTATATTCCGCTGGCAACGACTGAGGGAGCACTTGTGGCCTCTGTTAGCCGCGGGTGTAAAGCGATAACGGAAAGCGATGGAGCAACCGTTCTTAGTAACCGGATAGGTGCCACACGGGGCCCAGTTTTTAAAGTAAAAAACCTTACGGAAAATACAAAGCTATTTGAATTTATTAGGACTCATATACCCGAATTTAAAAAAATTGCCGCATCAACCTCCGGACACTTAACGTTGTCCGATGTAAATTCCCGTTCTGTCGGCATGTATCGGTTTATTCGTTTTTCTTTTGACACACAGGATGCTATGGGTATGAATATGGCGACCATCGCATCTGAGGCGTTAGTGGCGTATATAGAAAAAAATACGTCAGCAGTCTGCGTCTCCGTGGCAGGGAATTATGATGTAGATAAGAAGCCCTCATGGTTAAATTTTATAGAACATCGAGGAATAGAAACGTGGGCGGAGGTGACGATTCCGGCGCGGGTGCTTCAGGAAACGTTAAAAACGACGGCAAAAGCCGTCTATGATGTGTGGCTCGCTAAATGCATGATCGGTTCGGCCATGTCGGGTTCAATGGCCTTTAATGCGCAGTTTGCTAATGTGATTGCCGCGATATTTCTGGCAACCGGACAGGACGCGGGGCATATCGAGGAAGGAAGTTTGGGGGTTACGACGTGTGAATGGATCCCGGGTCAAGCCCGGGATGACAGTTTATACATGAGCGTCTATCTGCCGGATTTGATGGTGGGCACGGTCGGCGGCGGTACGGGACTCGCTACACAAAAAGAAGCACTTGCGATACTCGGAGTCAAAAATAGTCAGGAGTTTGCAGAAGTCGTGGCTGCGGCAGTACTTGCAGGAGAGATTTCACTATTGGCGTCACTTTCTGAGGGAACATTGGCAAAAGCACACAATACATTAGCCCGAGGAAAATAATATGGTAGGAATCGTTAGCTACGGCACGTATATACCAAAATACCGCATTAAACTTGCGGATATTGCGTTGGCATGGAAAAAAGAGCCTCGTGAGGTGGTGGGGTCCCTTGGAGTCGAAGAAAAATCGGTGCCGGCAACAGACGAAGATGCGGTAACAATTGCAATGGAGGCTTCTCAACAGGCTTTTTTGCGGACGCAGATTCTTCCTAGCGACGTTGAAGTGCTTTTTGTGGGTTCCGAGTCTCACCCGTATGCGGTAAATCCAACATCCACAATTATTGGGGAATTATTAGGAGTGGGGCACGACTATCTAGCCGCCGATTTACAGTTTGCGTGCAAAGCGGCAACAACCGGTATGCAGGCCATCGCCGGGCTTATTGCCGCAGGTCACGCACGTGTGGGGCTCGCCGTTGGCGCCGACACGGCTCAAAGTAAGCCGCACGATTTACTAGAATATACATCCGGGGCGGCAGGGGTCGCTTTCATAATGGGGTCCGAAAATATAATTGCAACACTTCGGGCAGATACATCGTATTCTTCGGACACGCCGGACTTTTGGAGGCGGGATGGCATTCGATATCCGTCGCATGCCGGGAGGTTTACCGGTGAGCCGGCATATATGGCACACGTGATGGGAGCGGCAACGAAACTTCTTGAAATGACTAAAACTAAACCTGCTGACTACACATACTGTGTATTCCATATGCCGAACGGAAAATTTCCCCGAGATGTTGCTCGGAGATTAGGATTTACGAAAGAGCAACTGGCGCCCTCTTTAACGGTTGACGCAATCGGTAACCCGTATTCTGCATCCGCGATGTTGGGTCTTGCGGCAGTTTTTGATGTGGCCCGCCCAGGGGATAAAATTTTTATGGTATCGTACGGGTCGGGTGCCGGATCGGATGGATTTGTATGGGAAGTGACTAATGAAATTGTCAAAAGTCAAAAGTCAAAAGTTGCAACAGTTCAGGAACAAATAATACATAAAAAATATGTAGACTACGTAGGATATTTAAAACAAACACACAAAATATGAAGGCATATATAACCGGTGTCGCGACAACAAAATTTGGAGAATTATGGGCAACGTCGCCCAGGACTCTTGCGCGTGAAGCGGTGACAGATGCACTTAAAGATGCGGGGTTGGTGGTGAATAAAGTTCAGGCTCTTTTTGTCGGTAACATGTTATCAGGTATGCTCGGCGGACAAGAGCACCTCGGAGCATTTTTTTCGGAAGAGTTAGACATACGTGCACCCGCTTTCAAGATCGAAGGCGCGTGTGCATCAGGAGGTCTTGCGCTTCATAACGCCATAAACAGCGTGCTGTCGGGGCAATACGATACGGTTGTAGCGTTGGGAGTAGAAAAAATGACGGACCATAAGCCGGAAGATGTGGCGACGGCGCTCATGGGAGCAGGCAGCGAGGAAGAGCGCGCGGCCGGCGCTACATTTCCGGGTCTGTATGCAATGCTTGCGCGTGTACATATGCTAACCTTTGGGACAACGGAAGAAGAGCTTGCATCTGTGGCGGTAAAAAATCATTATCACGCGTCTCTCAATCCCAACGCACAGTTTCATAATTTACTTACCGTAGAACAGGTTATGCGAAGTTCCCGGATAGCCGATCCACTCAAGCTTTTTGATTGTTCGCCGATTTCCGATGGCGCGGCGGCGGTTATTGTGTCAAAAGTCAAAAGTCAAAAGTCTGTTGAAATTCTCGCGAGTACGGCGGCGACGGATTCGTTGGGGCTCGCTCAGCGGAAAAATTTAACGGAGCTTAGTGCAACAAAAGAAGCGGCGAAACGCGCGTATACCATTGCGGGTATTACGCCTACCGACGTAGATGCAGCGGAAGTACACGATTGTTTTACGATTGCAGAGATTCTTGCCGTGGAAGACCTTGGGTTTTTCAAAAAAGGGAAAGCTGCCGCGGCTATTGTAAAGGGCGAAACGCGATTAGGTACGACAAAGCATTTAGTGATAAATCCATCCGGAGGACTCAAAGGGTGCGGGCACCCCGTCGGGGCGACAGGAATTAAACAAGTCGTGGAAATTGTGGAGCAACTGCGCGAGCGCGCCGGAGATCGACAAGTAAAGAAAGCAAAGATTGGTCTGACGCATAATGTCGGCGGATCAGGCGCAACAGCAGTGATACACATACTAAAAAAATAATATGCAAAGTCCGGTAAAAATTTGGAGAAATCAGAAATATATACATCGCATGCTCGGTCAGGAGGGGGTAGTTGTTTCCTGGACAATTGTCCGCGTGCCGCCTACGGGATTTTCCAGTGTAGCCCCGTATCCGGTGGTGATTGTTGATCTGGTTGGCGGAGGAAGAATTACGGCGCAGTTGGTTGATTGGTCAAACGATGATTTAGTAGTTGGTGCGTCCGTGCAGGTAGTTCTTCGCCGGACGAGTGAACCCACCGATGAAGGAATTATTCCGTACGGAATAAAGGTAAAGCCAATATGATTACCGTTTCTGTTCCCGGCAAAGTCATTCTCATGGGTGACCATGCGGTTGTGCATGGCAAGCCCGGTCTTATAGCCGCCATAAACAAACGGATGACCGTTTCCATAGAACCAGACACAACCTTTCGTGTTCTATCAACGGAACCCGATGACTATGTGCGACACGCAGTCGGAATCGTTGTTTCTCGCTTTAAATTGGATAGTTTACCAAAAATAAAGGTCACCGTTTCGTCGGATATACTTCCCGGATATCACTTAGGATCATCTGCGGCCGTTGCGGTTGCGACTGTAGGCGCAACGATGTACTTTTTGAAAAAAATATGGAATCCGACTGCCATCAACCAGCTTGCCTATGAGGTTGAAAAATATATTCATAAAACACCATCGGGAGTTGATAATACGACAATAACATTCGGAGGATTTTTATGGTACAGAAAAGAACTGGAATTTTTGCGTAGTTTTTGGCAACTCCCATTTAAATTACCAGTAAGCCTTAATCATTTTTTTCTTATTGATACGGGTAGACCAAAGGAAAATACCGGGGAGATGGTGGCATTCGTAAAAACTCAAAAGAATTTACAGAAGTTTCTTGATGCAAACGAAATACAGACAAAACGGATTGCCGTTGCTCTGAAAGAGAACGATGAAGAGACGCTTATTGACGCCATGCGAAAAGGAGAACGGACGCTTGAAAAAATCGGAGTTGTAAGTAAAAAAGTAATGCCGGTTATTCGTAGCATAGAAAAATCAGGAGGTGCAGCCAAAATTCTCGGTGGTGGCGGGAGAGCCGCGGGGGTCGGATATGTACTTTGCTATTCGCATAAGCCGCCGGAGGTCGCAATTCCAATAGTACTTGGCGAGGAAGGAGTGCGACTTGAAAACCGTTAGCGCGCCGGGCAAACTCATGCTTTTTGGCGAACATGCCGTCGTGTACGGTACCCCATGCATCGTTACCGCAATCTCCGAACGGTTATCGGTGACAGAAGGAATGTCTGCCGGTGATACCCGGTTTATGGGTGCCGCAATAAAAATGTGGGGGGGCGCCGAAACGAAACTATTGGCAAAAAGTTCGTTTTCCGGAACATACGGATTTGGTTCGTCTTCTGCGGTTACTGTCGCCGCTTTGAAATATTTAAAACCAAACGCCTCGAATAAAGAAATTTTTGATGCGGCATTTAAGATTGTTTTGGACATACAGGGGACCGGCTCCGGGTTTGACGTTGCGGCGGCAGTGTATGGCGGGACACTGTATTACATAAAAAATAAAAGGATTGAGGCATTGAAAACAAAAGATATGCCACTCGTCGTCGGGTACACAGGAGTAAAAGCGGACACAAAAACACTTGTCGCGGATGTTGCCGCCAAACGCGCCCGCGAGCCCACGAAAGTTGACCGGATATTTACCGCGATCGGAAAAATAGTTGAAGAAGCAAAAGGAAAAATGATTGAGGGGGACTGGGAACGGGTAGGGAGACTCATGGATTTTAATCAGGAATATTTACGAGATCTCGGGGTGAGTTCGGAAAAACTCGAAGCGCTTATCGCAGCCGCCAAGAGGGCGGGTGCATGGGGCGCAAAATTATCTGGGGCAGGCGGGGGAGATTGCATGATTGCTTTGGCTCCGCCGGATAAACGCAAGTCGGTGGAAGACGCGATAACAAAAGCCATGGGAGAAGTCGTACGCGTAACACCGAACGCTGAAGGAGTGAAAATAGAATCATGAAAGCAACAGCTGTCGCTCCCGCAAATATCGCGTTTATCAAATATTGGGGCAGGAAAGATGCCGCGCTACGGCTTCCGTACAACCCGTCGATTTCGATGAATTTATCAGGTTGTTTTACTACAACGACGGTAGAATTTTCAAAGAAATTTTCTACAGATACAGTTTCCGAAGGTTTTAATTCGAAAAGAATAATTGAACATATTGATCGATTACGAAACATAGCAAAAACGGATGAACGGGTACATGTCGTAACAAACAATAATTTTCCTACGTCCGCAGGCATTGCCTCATCAGCTTCCGGATTTGCAGCGCTTACCGTGGCGGCAGTTTTTGCGCTGGGCTTAAGACTTTCTGAAAAAGAATTAACTGAACTCGCTCGTCTCGGGTCGGGGTCTGCATGCCGCAGTATCCCCGATGGGTTTGTAAAATGGGATGGCGAGTTTGCCTATTCGTTGTACCCCCAAGACTATTGGGATTTGCGGGATATTATTGTGATTGTAGGAACCACGGGCAAAGATGTCTCTTCCTCTGCCGGCCATGATACGGTGGAAACAAGTCCGTTTTTTAAGAAACGTCTGGAAGAAATTCCTGCTAGGATTACGCGACTGGAAACTGCGTTTGCAAGAAAAGATTTTCAGCAGCTTGGTGAAGTTATCGAGGAAGACTGCCTGGATATGCATCACGTGATGCAGACACAAGACCCGCCATTATATTATTGGAATACCGAAACGGTAAAAATTATGGAATTAGTTAAAAAACGGATGGTTCCTGCATATTTTACGATTGATGCGGGACCGAATGTGCATATCATGTGTGAAGGAAAAGATGAAAAGAAAGTAACTAATTATTTTAAACAGTATAAAATGATTATAAATAAACCCGCCCAAGGAGCGCACCTCATATGATTCCTACGCATATTGCTATCATCATGGATGGGAACCGCAGGTGGGCTGTGGAGCACAAGCTGCCGATACTTGAGGGTCACCGGAGGGTATCCAATCAGGTGCTGGAACGCCTGGTTGAACACGGGGCGAAGCGAGGAATCAGGTATATGACGTTTTGGGCGTTTTCGACGGAAAATTGGAGCCGCGCGGAGAGTGAAGTTTCGGGTATTATGGGAATTCTCGCACAAAGTTTAAAACCGTTTGGCAAAAAAATGATGGAAAAAGGAGTTAAGTTATTGGTTATCGGTGATCTGTCAAGAATAGATGAAAAATTGAGGAAGGGAATTGCAGAAGTCGTTGAAAGGACAAAAAATAATTCGCGGATTACCGTGACGATCGCACTAAATTATGGAGGAAGAGATGAGATTCGAAGAGCAGTCAAAAAATTTGGAACTGAATTTGAGAATCATTTAGACACAGTAGGTGTTCCCGATCCCGATTTTATTATAAGAACCGGCGGGGAACAGCGGCTCTCCGGTTTTTTACTTTGGCAAAGCGAATACAGCGAGCTCTACTTCCCGTCGTTTCTCATGCCGGACTTTACGCCGGAACGCTTGGACGAAGCGATCGAAGAATTTCAGAACAGAAAAAGAAGATTTGGGAAATGACCCTTATTTAAACCCCGTGGAGACGCCGGTGCCGAACATGATACCGACGATTTGGACCACCCAATAGGCTCCGAAGATGATGAAAAATCCCATAATCGCATAGGTGAGGCGTTGTTTGCCGGATTCCATTTTTTTGGCGTCGCCGGCGCTTGTCATAAACGTATACCCGGCTGAGATGAGCATGACGAGAAGCCCGAGGCCCGCCAGTCCGATGACGATTGGGAGCGCGTTGCTCAAAATATTTCCGATTGTTCCCTGCGATCCCTGAAACAGAAATCCCTTGAATTCCGCGGGATATGAAATCGATGTCGATCCGCCGTTATTTCCCGGCAATTTTATGGCCTGCGCAAGAAGGTGATGCATAGTTTATCCGAATCCCGGAATACCAAAGATATTATAGCCGATAAGCCGTAAGAGAAATAATGAAAATATGACCAGGAGTAGTCCGGTGATCGCTGAGCTTACCAGTTCGCGGCCCGCCTGAAGCTGCTCTGGGTTGCCGGCGCTCGTCAGGATCTGGAATCCGCCGAAGAGAATGAGAAGAAATGCGATACCGCCGCCAAGGCCTACGCCGAGCCTGAGTACCTCACCGATAAATTGCTGGGGATCCGTCTGGATACATCCGAATGCGGTCCAGGTGGCGGTGCCGGCTCCCATACATGATTGACAGGCACCTTGCTGAGCTCCGGCAAACTGACAGACGCTTTGCGTTTGTGCGGGAGGCGTTGCCGCAAAAATTTGACCCGTCGGATGGGCAAGAGCTACGAACGAAACGAAGAGCGCGATAAATAAAGATAACTTCCTCATAACGGCACCTCTCAGTTTATCAAATCACGACCCGTGGTACAATGGAAAGACCTCATGAAACGTATCGTTTTCACGCTTGTCCTTTTCCTTTTTTCGGCTGTACTAGCCGCGCCGGTGTTTGCGTGTAACTTAGATATTCAGTGTCAGGATATTACTGCGGATGCCCTAAAGCAATGTAACAATGATGAGGCGACCATTCTCTCTACAAAATGTGAAAATGCGTATACAAATATTGAAAATGCGGCAAAACCTCACCGCGACGAATTGACGAAAATGAATACGGCGATCATGGCTTTTCAGGCGCGCATTACGCAAATAGAATCGGATGTCGCCCGCAAAACCGCAGAAATTGCCCAGGGAGAAAAAGACCTCGAAGGATCCCTTGCTCTTGCAAGTGACCGCATCCGTCGGTTTTATATGCGTAGCTACGTGAATAACCCCATGTATCTGTTTTTGTCTTCGACAAATATCGGATCGGTCCTGCGTACGCTCGGATATCAACAGGCAGCGGTAAACGAGGATAAAAAAGTCATCGTTCAGACCGCGATGACCGTAAAAGACTTGGAAGATCGCAAAAAAACGCTTGAAGGCGAAAAAGCATCGCTTGCATTGCTCAAGGCTGATACGGATAAACGCGCAGAATCCGTGCGAAAACTCCTGGCGCAGGTGAGTGCGTACGAAGGTCAGTTGCAAAGTGCGCTCGGGGCTATTTCCGCTCGGCAGCAGGAATTTTTGAATCAAAAGCTTGCAGGTCTTGGGATTCCATTGTTTGCTATTTCTGGAGGCGGATGTAGTAGTGATTTAACCAACGGCAAAGACCCGGGATTTGGCGGCGGATTCGGATTTTTCAGCTACGGGGTCCCAAACCGCGTGGGTTTGGATCAATATGGCGTGTGGGGTAGAGCCAAAGCCGGACAGGATTATGAAACGATTCTCCGGGCGTACTACAATTTTGATTCTCTCTCGGATGCAAACGCACAAATCCGTGTCGATGGCTACGGGACGTATTCACTGGATGATTATGTGAAGCGGGTGTACGAAGTGCCGGATTCCTGGACGGACAATAATTTGGCTGCGCTGAAAGCCCAGGCGATTGCCGTGCGGTCTTACGCGATGGCGTATACAAATAACGGGGCAGGATCTATTTGTACCACGCAGCAGTGTCAGGTGTTTCAACCCAACCCTAAAGGTGGTAATTGGGAGACCGCCGTGAATGCCACGTCCAATAAAGTCATGATGCAGGGCGGTAATGCCATTAAGGCATTTTTCTCCTCTACACACGGCGGGTATGTATTTTCGACCGGTGACCTGCAGGGATGGAGCAGCACACCGTACACTAAACGCGCCGTGGATACGACGGGCGCCATCGGGAGTTTTGGCGATTTACAATCAAAGGCCTACGATCGCGAATCCCCGTGGTTTTATTGTGACTGGGGCGGACGTAGCGCCTACGGCGGCACGGCATGGCTCAAGTCCGACGAAGTTGCGGATATCGTAAATGTGATACTTCTGGCCTCACAGGACAGTTCTGCGCAAAATCACCTGGTGCAGACGGATAAACCAAATCCCGATGGCACCGACACGTGGGACGCAAGCACCGTGCGGTCAAAATTAGGCAGTGGCGCATTTACCTCAGTCTCAAATATTTCCGTAACTGCGGATTTCGGGACCGGACGCGTCACGACAGTGACGGTTACAGGAGATGCGGGCACCAGATCATTTGACGGCAATACCTTTAAAACATACTTTAATCTGCGTGCGCCCGCAAACATCCAAATTGTCGGGCCGCTATTCAATGTTGAGCGGCACTGATCGTTCGTAGTACAATACTTCTGATGCCGACCATATTTGTATCACCCACGCCGACGCCGCTAAAGTCAAAAGGCAAAAAATTATCCCATTTGCAATTTGTCCCCAGCGCTCAGCCGCCGACCCATATGGGCCCCTTGACCGCATTTGCCGTCAATCCTACAAACTTACGGTTTGAAACGCAGGAGGAAAAAGAGTCCGTAATTTTATTTTTGCGGCAGCATTTTATCGTCAACGTGCCGTGGATTGTCATTACCATTTTGCTCTTGCTCGCCCCATCCTTCATTTTCTCCAAATTATTTGGAGTGATTCTCTCAAATTTTTCGTTGCCGCCCTCATATTTACTCGTCGGGACGATCTTTTGGTATGTCGCGACGTTTGGGTTTGCACTGGCGAGTTTTATTGGATGGTTTTTCAACATCTACATTGTAACGAACGAACGCATTGTGGATATCGATTTTTATTATCTCCTGTATAAGAAGTTTTCCGAGGCGGAACTTACCAAAATTCAGGATATCAGCTATACCAGTGGGGGAATTTTGGCGGCAGTGTTTAATTTTGGAAACGTTACCGTCGAGACGGCTGGAGAAGCGCCGAATTTGGTATTTGAGTCTATTCCATTTCCGGAAAAAGTCGTTGAGACCATTCGGTCACTGACCGAACAAACAGAAGAGGGGGCAGTATGACAACCATACTCCCTGGGTACGTGCTTCTCATTCTTAAAGTGTTGTTTCTCGTAGGCCAGCTTATTTACGGCGTATTTGCCGGAGTCCTTGTCCGTCAGGAGCAACTTATGGCAGATGTCCTCGAAGAGACGTTCCAGCCGATCATCCGCTTGCTTGTCATAGGACATCTCCTTGCGGTCATCGCAGTATGTATCCTCTCCATAATTATTTTGTAATTCCGTTTGCCCCGTAGCATGGTAAGATAAAGAGACGATGAAACCTGTGGTTGGGTCTGTTGTTGGACCGACAAGCGATACACATTGGGGTCAGGTGCTTTTGCTGCCGAATGCGTACGGGATTGTAGAGGTATCCTACGGGGATGGAGGCGCCAGGGCCTCGGGCATCCATTTATTATCCAAACTCGGAGAAAAACTCAGTGATCAAACGGTGAGTCTGAAGCGTTTGGAAACGATTGCCAAAGAAACCGTGAAGGATGGAGTAAAAACTATTCTTTTGTGCGCTCCGGTCGGGCACGTGGTGTATATTGTGCTTGTGGGCGGAGGCGACGTCTATCTCAAACGAGACCGGCAGTTTGCCAAATTACTGTCCGGCGAAGGCGCTATCTCCGGCGAAGTACAGGTTGGTGACACGATTATTTTGGCGTCAGAAGAATTTTCCCATACCCTGACGCAGGAAGAAGCCGGAAAAGTTTTTGACCATCTGACCCCGACGGAAGTGGCCGAACGGCTCACACTTCTTTTACACGAAAAGTCCGAAGGCACCGGGAGCGCAGCGCTCGTTCTACAATTTCAGGAAGGCGAGGCGCCGCTCGTCCCTGCACCCATCTTTCCCACAAGCACGCGTAGCCAAAAAGCACGGCAGTTTATCGCACATTTTCATCCTCGTCGTGTAAAGAGACATTTGTCGGTTGCGGTACTCCGTGATGATATTCGCCGTCTTCGGTCTCATCCAAAAAAAGCGACTGCCCTACTCACCGCGGCGCTTCTTGTACTTTTTAGCATTGCGGTCGTTGCAGGTATTTGGAAACAAAGCGCCCTGGGCGCAAGTCCCGCCGTTGTCTCTGCAATGTCGGACGCGCGGCACGCACTGGACGAAGGCGTCGCGCTTGCGAGTCTCAACCCCGTCAAAGGACGCGAACGTCTGGTAACCGCCAAAAATATATTGGAACCGTTGACGCGTACAGTGTCCGCCCGCAGCCAAACCGGCCGGCAGATTTTAGACCTTATGCGTCAGGTGAGCGATAATCTCACGCAAAGCATGCAGGTATCAAAAGTAAAACCGGATCTATTTTTTGATGCAGGACTCATAAAAAAGGGCGCGACCATTTCGTTTATCGGACTGGAGGGGACGGAGATGGGGCTGGTGGATGCCGCGACCCAGACGGTGTACGCCCTCGACGTGACCAGTAAAAACGCGACGGTTTTGGGCGGCGGGGCGGCGTACGCGGGACTATCGTACGCTGCGATTCATGGCGATTCGATGTATGTCCTTGTGGATAGCGGGATCAATATGGCGCAGATCGTAGCGAAAAAAACTGTGCCTGCCGGGATATCAAAAGACGCGCAGTGGGGAGCGGTACAGTCTCTTGTGTCGTTTGGCGGCAATCTGTATCTGTTGGATACCCAAAAAAGTAGAATTTGGAAATATGTGGCGACGGATAAAGCCGTGCCTGCCGGCAGGCAGGGTTTTTCAGAGTTGCGTGAGTACCTAAATCCCGATACGCTTCCGGATTTGTCCCAAGCCACGTCGCTTGCGATCGACGGGTCGGTGTGGCTGGGGAGCGCAAACGGAAAATTATGGAAATTTACCGGCGGAAAAGAGGACACGTTTACCCCACAGGGTGTTGATCCGCCGTTTGGTACGTCGCTCATGCTCTATACGAGCGATGAGGTAAATAATCTGTATGTTTTGGATAACGATAATAAACGCGTGGTGGCGATGGGGAAAGACGGTACGTATCTGTCCCAGTACGTGTGGGCAGATCCACTGACTCCGACGCAGTTTGCCGTATCGGAGTCAGAGAAGAAAATTTATCTCCTAGCGGGCGGCAAGCTCTACGCAATCCCCCTAAAATAGCGTAAAATAGCCCCAATGAATAAAATATTCAACAAAAAAGCGACACACGAGTATACGATTACCGAGCGTTTTGAGGCCGGGGTGACACTTACGGGCGCCGAGGTGAAGTCTTTGAAAACCGGCCACGCGAAGCTCGAGGGGGCGTTTGTGCGTATTATCGGCCTGGAGGCATACCTCGTGAATGCCCAGATATTCCCGTATATTTACGCTCGGCCCGAAGCCTACGACCCGAAACGGACGCGGAAGCTTTTGCTCCATAAAGCAGAGCTTATCCGACTCAAAAGCAAGCTGGACGGCGCCAATTTGACCCTCGTACCCTTGTCCTGGTATACTAGAGGCCCCTTGGTAAAGCTCGAAGTAGGGTTGGCACGCGGTAAAAAGCAGTTCGAAAAGCGCGAGGTGAAGCGGAAAGAAGACATGCGTCGCGAACTGGACCGGGAGTATAGGGGAAAAGTAAAATAATATAAGAATTCGGAGGATTTGAGTAAGCAAGCTAGTTTAGTGTTGGGAAGATTGCCAGAATTAAAGAATCAAGCACAAAAATTGTTAGATGAAGAATTAAATCCAGATCAACGATTGCGAGTTGAAACGTTAGCGAAAGTAATAAATGAATCGGATTTGATTTTGGCAAAGATGTCTTTAGGAGAGAAGCTTAATGATACGGATTTGGAAATTGTAAAGAGAATAAGGTTTTTATTTGGGGATGATTGACTCGACGGGAGACGTACATTAACAACTGCAAGCCGGCGATGACAAAAGAGCCGTAAAGAATATTGTCAAAAACTTAAATGCTGATGCATTTTTTGCTCCAGCAGCCCGAACCCCGCAATTTGCATACGCAACGCTGCAGGCGTAAGGCCATCTCCAGAAGGTTCCTTTAGCGACGTTTTGGAGGTGTAAACAAAGCTAAGGCGCAGTTTGTGGGGTTTGATGTTCCTTGCAAACGAAGCTCAATACATCTTGGTTTTCTTTAGCCTGTCAATCGGCCACAAAGAGAACGACAACATTGATTGACTACGCTTGTAGAAGTTGCTGGTGTTCTCTTTCGGACCCGGGCTCAATACCCGGCATCTCCACCCTTCGCGTGGTAAGCCGCATCGCCTCCTAGTAGAATGAAACTAGGAGGTGTTTTTGTGAGTATTTTAGATTTTTTATTTCCTAAACGCTGTGTCAGTTGCGAAAAAATAGGCAGATATTTTTGCGATACGTGTCGGGCAAAAATGCGCCCAATTGCGGATAACGAGCGGATTTGCCCAATGTGCGGGAGACGTGCATTCGAGGGGATTACCCATCCGTACTGCCTGACGCGGTACGGGATAGACGGGCTCACAAGCTTTTTCCATTACGACGGACCGGTGCAGAAAGGGATTAAAGCAATAAAATATCGGGGAGTTTCTGATTTGGCAGAAGAATTTATCGGTTTGATTAAGGCGGATTCCTGCCTTCGCGGGAACGACAACATACTTATTCCCATCCCGCTTCATCCCTCGAGATTTCGCGACCGGGGATTTAATCAGGCGGAAGTGCTTGCGCGGCAGTTGCATATCCCAATGCGAACTGATATTTTACGACGCACGAAAGCGACACCTCCGCAGGCAGAGATTAAAAAGCGAAATGAACGTGTAGAAAATATGGAGCATGTATTTGTGAGTGAAAGAAATTCAGGGAATTTCATATTATTTGACGACGTATTCACAACCGGTGCAACTATGCGTAGCGCCGCAAATGTATTAAAACGTGCGGGAGCGATTCGTGTATGGGCAGTTACCATGGCAAGATGAAAAAAATATTAATATTCGGAAACGGGAAATTGCACAAAACATTCCTTCAGGAAATACATGAGGGAGATTATGTGATCGGCGTAGACCGGGCGGCGTACTGGTTGCTCAGGAATGGTGTTACCCCGGACGCGGCTATAGGGGATTTCGATTCGACTACAAAAAAAGAAATGTCGTCTATAAGAAAATCTATACGGATAGTGAAGGAGTATCCATCGGAAAAGAATTGGACGGACATGGAACTCGCGATGAAATATGCAGATACGTTGGAGACATCAGAGGTATATATTTTTGGCGCGACAGGAACGAGACTTGATCATACGCTTGCAACTCTTCATTTGCTCGATACACATATTGTAATCGATAAAACAAATAGAATTCGTGTTGTAGGCCGCGGGAAGACGGTTATAGAAAAAGCGTCCTATAGATATATTTCCATACTTCCGTATACAAAAATTATAAGCTTCTCTTTGAGCGGATTCCGGTACGATGTGCCAAAAACGAAACTGGTCCGTAATTCATCCCGAGGCATCAGTAATGAAATCCTCGGAAAGGAAGCGACAATCGACATCACCGCAGGAAAAGCGTGGGTTATCGAGAGCAATGACTAATGCGGAGAGGGCGAGATTTGAACTCGCGGTATCTTGCGATACGGCGGTTTAGTAAACCGCTGCACTAGACCACTATGCGACCTCTCCAAGGTTCTGCGGAGGGTACAGGAGTCGAACCTGTTAGGGATTGCTCCCACTAGTTTTCAAGACTAGCGCGTTACCGTCCCGCCCACCCTCCACGGGCGGAGAGTGTGGGAGTCGAACCCACTCATCGCTATTCACGATGCAGGTTTAGCGAACCTGTGCATTACCGTTCTGCCCACTCTCCGTAGGCGCATTATACCAAGAACGGAGGCTCTGCGTCAGAAAAGAGGGTAGATATATTTTTGTTTTGGTATATACTAACTTCATGGATCAAGGTGCTGCCGGAGAGACCAAACAGGTGCGGGAAGAAGTGCTTCTGGCCTGGAGTTCTCCCTCCCGTTTATTTAAACGCCGCGATAAAGAATATTTCACGAATATTGGCGCGATCGTATTCTTACTTATCATTATTCTCATATTCGCCCGGGAATTTCTCCTGATCGCTGCCGTCGTTTCCATCGTATTTCTTGTGTACGTACTCTCGACGGTGCCGCCCGAGGAAGTAAATCATCGTATTACGAACCTGGGTATCGAATCCGCGGGGCATTTTTACCGATGGGAGGAACTTGTGGAGTTTTGGTTTGACGAACAGTGGGGGCAGACGATGCTTACCCTGCGGCCAATAATCGGCACCAGGATCATTGTGCTGTTGGGATCGGAAGATAAGGCGCAGGTACGTAAACTGATTGCAGAATATATCCCGTTTCGAGAGCAGCCGGAAAAAACCTGGGTCGACAACGCGGCCCGCTGGATTACTGAAAAAATCCCCCTGGAGAAGCCTTCTGCCTGATTTTGAGGTATAATTACCTCATTGTTCCTGTAGTTCAATGGATAGAATACGTCCCTGCGAAGGATGTGATTGCAGTTCGACTCTGCACAGGAACGCCAGGGAAAGGTGCCGGACCCGCCCGCTAACGCCTGAGCGTAGCGATGGCGGGCGGGGTGGTTAAACAGGGAGGGATGTACCGAATGGTAAGGTACCGGTCTCGAAAACCGGCGCCCGCAAGGGCTTGCGAGTCCGAGTCTCGCTCCCTCCGCTTATGAAACGAATTTTACTGACTGGTGATGACGGATATCAGTCGATTGGAACGCGATTAGTAATTCGCGCGCTTAAATCTACGTGTGATCTCACGGTTGTTGCAACAAAATCGCAGATGAGCGGAGTTGGTGGTCATGTTACTCTAAAAACGGGTGTTGATTGGGGGGAGGATACGATTGACGGAGTAAAGGCTCTTTGGGTAGATGGTTACCCTGCTGATGCGATGGAATTTGTTGCCGGAAACTTTCCCATTTTTGATTATATTATTTCTGGGATAAATTTGGGAGCAAATGTCGGACCTGGATTTCCTTCGGGAACTGTAGCAGCCGCTGTTCACGGACTTGCTCTTCATAACGCCAAAAAAGCCATTATTTTATCGTGGCACGTTGCGCAGCAACAATATCTACGGATTCACAATGGAACTGAGTCATTAGATCCATATGAATCCTATCCACTCAAGCCTTTGCGCGAACTTTTGCAAACGTTTTTTAAAAAAAATCTTTGGGGCGCAGCTATGGTAAATGTTAATTTTCCGGAATCACCGACGAACCGTATTCGGATGACGCGACCGGTTGAAAACATGCAAACGTTTTATGAATATCCTATTGAAAAAAATATTAATACACATCATTTTGACTATATGTCAGGTAAAATACCTTCCTCAACGAATCATAAACCTGATGAAGAGGTCGGCGCATTGATGGAAAATGTTATTTCTGTGACGCCATGGAGAAAGAATCTTTTTGATGAAGAAGTTTTTACTAAAATATCGGAGAAAGAATTTACCCTATGATTATCACGATCTGCGGCAGCATGCAGTTTCACCATGAAATGTCTCAGACACAGTATATTCTTGAAGAGGCCGGTCACACCGTGCTTGTGCCAAAAGACCTCATGATTCTTGAGAACAATGAGACGTATATGGAAACGGATGAGGAACGGGTAACGAGTAAAATCGAGCACGATTTTATCCGTGAGCATTTCCGGAAAATAGAAGGATCCGATGCAATTTTGGTATTAAATTACGAAAAAAAAGGCGTCCCGGGCTATATCGGTGGAAATACATTTCTCGAAATGGGGCATGCGTTCGGGTTGGGAAAAAAGATTTATTTATTGAATCCTGTTCCCGAGATGGATTACAGCGTGGAAATGCACGCAATGCAGCCGGTTATCCTGGGCGGTGATTTTTCAAAGCTCTCGTAGTTCAATGGATAGAATACGCCCCTCCGAAGGGTGTGATTGCAGTTCGACTCTGCACGAGAGCGCATGGTAAAACGAAATATTATCATTCTGCTTCCGCCGCCGGTTGCCAAGCGGGCCATCGCGTGGAGCAATCTCATTTCCAATAAATATAAAACGGATTTTGTCTTAGACGGGAAACAGTTTCACCCGCACGTCACTCTCTATCAGGGTGAATATCCGGATGAAAACATGCCTATTTTGGAAGAAAAGTTGGCGCATATTGTGCAGTCTGCTGCACCATTTTGTATTCGGGCAAAGGCGTTCAGCTCGTTTGAGGAGTTTCTATTTGTAGAAATCGAAAAAGATGATGAACTTGTCTCGTTTCAGAAAACAATTTTTATTGCAGCTATGACACTGGGCAAAAGTCTTTCACCGGTGGCAGGCGCGACATTTTTACCTCATGTCACGATTACCCGACTCCAACAACCCAATAGAGCAGAAGAGGTATTATCGTTACTTGGTGCGACGGATATAGCATTTGAAGCGCATGCTCTTTCTCTCGCGAATATTGGCCCCGACGGCACCGTAAATGAAGTTTACCGGGAATTTCCCTTCCAAATGGTATAATTAGCGCACGGAGAGGTCGCATAGTGGTCTAGTGCGCATCTTTGGAGAAGATGTATGGGCGCAAGCTCATCGCGGGTTCAAATCCCGCCCTCTCCGCCAAAATTGAAAATCGGAATCGGAAGCCGAAATGGGGTCGGCACGAAGTGCCGACACAAATGTATTCCCCCCACAAAATCCTGATTCTGAAAGTGTTCGCCACGCTCCGCGTGGCTCAAAAAGTACGGTTCGAGCTTCAATAATAAAGTTCGAACCGACTTTTTTGAATAAATGAAGTTTCTCTTCATTTATTCCCTCGTTTGCCAATTCTATAT